>Ga0123519_10001077_pt1 | contig 47462 bp, 31 predicted proteins | sample YelNatPaOPRAMG02_FD_87396 | JGI IMG/M metagenome (GOLD analysis project Ga0123519, IMG submission 87396) | Hot spring microbial communities from Yellowstone National Park - Yellowstone National Park OP-RAMG-02 (version 2) | ecosystem: Environmental > Aquatic > Thermal springs > Hot (42-90C) ...
CTAAAAACACTCCTCCACCTCCTTCTCCCATTTCACCTAATCTTTTAGACAATTCATCTGAACTTTGCTTTAATTTTTCCAAATAATATATGGACTCCTGCTCTTTCAAAATTGCACTCCTTAAATTTAAACCATCAAGATTATCCTCCACCCCTTTCATAGATAGAATAGCAAAGTTAGAATCTTCTATCATATCTTCAATAGGGATTCCCATCTTAGAAAAATTCTGCAATCTATCTTTAAGTTTATTTGTTCTTGATGTAACATCTTTTTGTTTATTATATACAGATGATAACTCCTCTTTGCTAATTTGAGTTTTTCTAAGAGAACCTTTTTTCAATAAATCCAGTATCTCTGCTTCTTTGTTTTTTATATTCTCAAAAGATTGCTTCACAGAATCAGCATCCTTTTGTTTACATTCTTTTATTATTTTTTCTTTTGATAAATTTTCTATAATTTTATCTTCTTTTGTCTCATCTATCTTCTTATTAATCTCTTTTAAATCATTATTTATTCCTTCTAAATAAAGTTTAACAGGATTTAAAGCATTATTTGATAAGTTTATTATCTCCTCCAAGTATTTAACACTATTTTTAATCTTTAAATTTAAAAATTCATTATAAACCTCTTGCATTTTAGGTAAAACTGCATTAAGACTTAAAACTACTATATTTAATATCTCTTTAATATCTTTCTTATTAACATCTTCTTTAAATTTTTCAGTAAAATCCAAAATATCTTTCTGCATTTTTAATAACTTTTTCAACAGTTCTTCTTGTTCAGCAATAAGGGATTTTACATCCAATTTGTTTATCTTACTACTTTCATTATAAATATCCCTTTCATCTTCAAGTAGTTTGTTTATTTCATCACTAAAACTTTTTGATTCATTAAGCATACTATTATATCTACTATATTTACTCTTATTTAAAATTTCAGCAAAAGTCTTAAGTAAATTAGATAGTTTCTTTGAAAGTTCTCTTGCTAATCTCTCAGCCTTTTCAAAATCACCTTCTTCTATACTCTTTTTTATTTCATTAAGTAATTTACTAATCTCATTTAACCCTAAATCATTTATATCTTCTTTATTAACCAAATCATAAGGTATAACTTGTGCTGTATCTAATAAGTTTTTCTGTAAAGAATGAAGATAAGAATTAAGCATATCCAAATCACCCAGTAATCTATCAATATCAAATTTCCCCAATTCTTTAAATTTTTCAAGATTCTTTAAAAAATCAGCATTTTTACTATATAAATTTTGACTATCTTTAAGTAAATCATCCAATTTATTTTTATCTAAAGTGGAGTTCATTTTCATAAAACTTTCAAGTGTTGGAACCTGTAACTTTATTTTTTGCGAAGTTCCAATCTTTGGCCCAGTTTCAGTATCATTGTCTATAACCTCTACATAAAAAGATATAGATTCACCAAAATTTAATCCAAGTTTGCTTATATCCCACTGATATTCAGAAACCTTATGAACTAATGGCTTATCCATCTTTTCTATTGTAAATCTATAAATTTTACCATCTTTTTCTACAACTAAATTTGAACTACTAACTCCAAAATCATCACTATACTCATAAATAACTTTTATTTCTGCATTTGGAAGAATTACTAAATCTTGATTTGGAAAAATCAACACTACTTTAGGAATATCATCTTTTATAACTTTTACAGAATGAACTATATTTTCTTTATTTTTATTACCTTCTCTATCAATTAATTCAATCCAGTATTCAAAATCTTCTTTAGTAGTTAATTTTATCTCTGGATAAATCCCACCTTTAACCTGCATATTCAAACTTTCAACAGCATTACCTCTACGAAGTTTAAAAATGGCTCTACTTAATGGCTTATTAGATGTTCCAGATATAATAACAACAGAATTTTTTAATACTTCAGCACTTCCACCCTCATCAATAACCTTTGGTTCTAAATTAGTATACTTTGGATAATATACTTTTACTTTAATATCTCCAATTTCAGGAAGTTCTTTTTGGAATATCTCATTAGTTTTTTCTTCTAACAAAGGATTAAACAATCTATCTAAAGAATATCTTCCAATATAAGGTGGTAAGTAAGTAATAGCAAAAAGAATAATTACAGAACATAATCCAGATATTAAATACTTTTTAAGTTTAAATGTATCAAATACAGAAGAAAGATTAACTTTTTTAAATTTATCTACTACCTTTTTTACAAACTCTTCAATAATATCTCCTGATAAACCATATATTTTATTCTCAACATAGTCTCTTGATAACTGAACTGCATTTATAATATCATCTTTAAGATATTCATTTTTTCTTTGAATAAGAAGTGCTATATCATCATCAGATATTAATTTAAATAATGGATGAATAACAAAATAAAAAATAGAAAAAGTTAATATTATGAAGAATAAAATAAATGCAAAGTATCTTATTTGATAAGGAAATACTATAAAGAAATCAAATATACTAAATAACACTAAATAAGAAATAATTATAAATATTAAAATAAATATTCCTTCAAAGAATCTTAAAATCTTTAATTTTGTTCTTATATCCTTAAAAACATTTTTAAAATACAAATATTCTTTATTCATAGATTTTTTATAGTAAACCACTTATTCTTCTTAAATACCAATCAACAGTTAAAAATAATACTATTAAAATAAAAAATACTGGAGAATCCCAAATTACATATTTACCCTGAGAAGTTATAACCTCAACAACAGGTTTTAATTTTATATTAAAACTTGATAAATTTTTACTGTTAAAATACTCTCCTTTTGAACTCTCTGCAATATCCTGTAGTAATTTTTCATTAAGAAATACATCTTTATCTTCACTTGAAACTGGTAAAACTTCGGCTATTACTTCATCTTTTCCAAAACTTTTACTTCCTTTATATGAATTAGCACTGAAAGTATACTTTCCAATATCTTCTCCTATTATACTACATTCATAAAGTCCATTACCAATATACTGTATATCATTAAACGATAGAATCTTACCAGATGGATCTTTTAATTTAATATCAACAATCGCATTATCTTCATATTGATAATAATCATTTAAAACAGTAACCAATACTCTTATGGTTTCACCTTTATTATATAGTTTTTTATCTGTAAGTACATTAACTTGTTTTAATTCTGGTGTATTGATTAGCCATTTAAAGAGTTGATGCCAATATTTACTATAATAAAAACTACCTTTACCCATAGATGCTAAACCCATTGACCATCTCCAAGTAGAATTAGTTCCCACTGCCAATACTCTACCTTTACCTCTCTGCCATATTGTTATCACTGGTAAAGAATGACCATCAGCATCTTTTAAATCTTCTCTACTTGCTAAAACAACTGCTCCTTTTTTTGCCCTAATAAATTTATTACATCCTTCTAATTCTGGTAAATTATTCCAGATAACTTCATTTTCTTCTTTAGTATCAGCAATCACATTTACAGGATGTTCCAATGGTTTAACTTTAAAAAATCCTTGAATATATTCTTCATCAATTCCGCCAATCTCAACAGGTAAAATTTCTTCAATAGCAGTACCTTTATAACCCCCTCTACCATAGCTTTCCTCACCACCAATCATAACGAAAGCACCACCAAATTTTTCAACAAAATCTTTTACACTACTTAGCAACTGTGGACTAAAATACTTAATATAACTAAAATTCTCTAAAACTAATATATCAAAACTAAATATCTCTTTAGTAAAAAGTTCTGTAGCAGGAAAAGGAATTAAAGTTAATTCATTTTCCGGAAAAGGAATAATATCTTCTCCACTCCTTAAAATTATAAAAGAAACAACTTCATAATTTGGATTTGTCTTTAATACCTGTCTTAAAAACCTATATTCGAAATTAGGAGAACCAGAAAGATACAATATCCTTACTTTTTCTTTTAAAATATTTAAATCGAATTCTTTTGTATTGTTTTCTTTATTAATCTCATCTTTCATTGGAGGAATAGTAACTTGAAACCTTACTTTCCCTGTTTCTACTGGAACATAATTAAATCTAACCTCTGCTTCTTTACCATCCTCTTTAATCTTTACAAATTTTTCCGAAATTATCTCTTTATCTTTTTTTAAAAAAACACTCACCATTTTACTCACAGAGTTATACCCTTTTACTTTAACTATTATATTAGTTTCCGTATTTCTAAAAGCAATATCACTTACAGAAACATCGCTTATCTCTAAATCAAACCCAACTTTTGCTGAACCTACTCCAATAGTGTATATTGGAACACCTATTGATTTTGCTACTTCTATTGGGTCAACCATACCATTATGGTTACCATCTGATATTAAAATAACACTACTCTCTGCAGAATCTTCATTATTTAACAATTCTTCTTTTAATTCTTTTAAAGCATTTCCTATATCAGTAGTTTTTCCTTCCAATTTTTGCATTTTAAAAAACTGCTCTACATCTACTATTCTTTGAGTACTACCAGCAAATGCAAAATACATTAAATTATAATCTTTTTTTAACTTATCTATCTTATTCATTAAAATATCCTTCACAACACTAAACTTATGGAAAGGATATTTAATATCCATGCTTTTTGATACATCAACTAATACTAAAACTTTTGATTTTTTGATTTTTCTCTCTTCTTTCACTAACACTGGATGTAAGAAAACAAATACAAGTAATAAAAATATTAAAGTCCTTAGAATAATTAATGGTAATTTATTCCTTTCAGCAAATTTACGAATATAAATTAAAGAAAAATAAATTAATATTAAAAAAATTATTATCCATAAATTAAATTCCAATTTCATTTTTTTCTCTTCCTTTACTTTTCCAACATTCTCATCTCTTCTATCTTTCTCTGTATATACTGAGAATGTATTGCATCCAATTTATATGTCCCTGTCAATGCATACATAAATATATTTACTGTCAACTTCATACCTTCAAATCTTTGCTTTTCTCCATAAGGGCTACAATCTTTTAAAAAATTGCCCAACTTATCCTTTGCCCATATTCCAAATAAATCATTATGTGAATAAATAACAGCCATTTGATTATTATATTCTATTCCTTCTAAATAAGGCACACTAACTCTAGTTCCAACAACTTGCGGTATTAAATAAAAAGCATAAAAAATAGCATGATTATCCTTGATTCTCTCAAAATTAGAATTTGGGAAAATTCTTGAAAATTCTCTTTTTATTGCTCTATCAAATCCAAAATCTTTTATCCCTGATGCATCATCAATAAAACAAATACCCCCTCCATCAAAATATCTCTTTAAAATTTCTATTTCTTTATCAGAAAATTTATTAAACTCAGAATCTCCAGATATTACTAAAAATGGATAGTTAAAGATCTCATTATTATTTAGTGTTATCTCTTTTCTCTCTTTTGCACAATGAACATTAGTTGTAGAAACTATAAAATCATAAATTTCAGACCAACTATCTGGGTTTGGATCCCAATTACCTCCATTATACTTCAACTGTGCAAAATAAAATGTATTACTTGAATAAGCAACCAATGTGAAGTTAAGCAGAAAAAAAATAAATAAAATTTTAACTCTCATCTAGTTCTCCTTATCGACAAATATCCTTCAACTATCAAAAAAACAATAACAAGTCCAATCAAGACTTTACTAATTTCTCTTCCTCTCATTATAAGAATAAGTTCATTAGTAACATTTTTATAGTCTTTAATAAGGAATATCTTAGCAGAAGGAATACACTTTCTTACTTCGGATATATCTTGTTTTTTCAGGCTTGATTCTTTACTTTTTACATCTGGATTTACAGTAAAGTATTCTGTATGACTTAAGCCATCATAAGTTACATATCTTAATTTATAAATACCTACTTCCTCTGTATTTTTAAACTCTATAATGTTATTTGAAATTAAAGGTAAAGCCATCACTTTATCTGAAGGTGATACAACTTCTACTTTCTTTGGTAAATTACTTAAAGAAAAAGTTTTTCTATATACATCTCCAACATATAAACTTTTTTGAATCTCTTTTTCAGTTTCTTTTACTAAATAATTAACAATATCCTGCATAAAAGGTAGATAAACTGGTCTTAAAGGGAAGTTAGTCCAATCTCTATCAGCAGGAAAAGGAAATATTAGTATTTTACCATATTTAGTATATTTAAAATTCTTCTCAATTAAAAATGGTAAATTACTTTTAAAATTCGCTAAAATCAAAGAATCACCTTTAGGTAAAATATGATAATATTTAGTAAATGCAACTTTTTCAAATCCATTAATATCTAACAATTTAAACAATCCATGGTTTGAATTAATACTATTTATATCAATGAACTCCTGTTTTTCTACCATTTGAACAATAGTGGCTGGAAACAACTCCTCACTTAATCTCTTATACTCTTCTATATTTACTTTATCACCTAAAAAATAAACTAAATTTCCTCCTCTTTTAACATACTCTATTAATCTTTTAACTGAATCGGGTGAAAATTTATCAACATTGCATAAGAAAATTACACTATAATCATCCAAATTCTTCCATTCTAATTCATCAGGCACACATACAGTAGAAATGATTTCAGATGTTCGTTTAGTATCTGGATTAAATGCTAATTTTAAATAAAATGTTTCACTTAAAAACTGTGATAGTTTTACATCCCCATCCACACATAAAACTTTCTTTTTATCTTCTATATCCAATCTAAAATAATAAACATTATCTAATGTTAATCCATCTTCTATATCTAATTTTGCATATCCAGAATACTTACCTTTTCTTTTAACATTGTAAAATAAATTTTTTGAGATTTTCTGATATCCATTTATTCCTAAAAATCCATAACCACTTTTATTATCATTTATATATAAAGATACCGGGATTTTATAAAATTTTACTGGTGAGAAATTTTCTACTTCAACATTAATTTTCCCTTGTTCTCCTAATGCAGAAAAAGACAAACTAATATCGTTTATTCCTATATTTGAAATCTCTTTTCCTACATCAACAAAGATTATCTTAACATTTTTATCAAAATTTGATAATGCTTTTTCATCTATTGCATTAAATCCATGTTTTGCAAAATCTGTTACAAATATTATTTGTTTATTTGTAATATTACTTTCTTTTAATATGGAGTAACCATAATTAAGTCCCGCTAATATTGAAGTTGTTCTCTGTGATAGTTTTGCACTTTTTATTTTTTCCTTCACTAACCTTATATTAGAAGTTAAAGTTGGAACTTCTGGAGTTACTTTATTAGATAAAAGTAAAAAACAAGACTTATCATAAATCTTTAATACTTTTAATATATTTTCACAAACTTCTTTAGCAGTTTGAAATGCTGGAGCCATAGAATAAGAATTGTCTAAAATTAAACAAATTGCTAAAGGTTCATCTTCACTTTTTGAAAGCATACCAGTTTGTTGGAGAATAGGTCTTGCAAAAGCAAATATAAGAAAGGTTAATACTAAAAGGCGAAGAAGAAGTAAAAGATACTGTAACAATCTTATTTTTTTTATCGTCCTTGTTACTGCAAGTTTTATAAATTTAACCTCACTGAACTCAAGAATCCTTGCTTTTTTAACAGAAATAAGGTGAATAATAATAGGAATAATAAGTAAAGGCAGAAATAAAAGAAAATATGAATTAAAAAATGATAGATTCACTTTATTAGTTTTCCCCTCTTTTCTAAATAATGAAGTAAGCCGTACTCAAGTGGTGTTTCAGTATTAAATAAAACATAATCTATATTATTTTTCTCACATGTTAATTTATATTTAGATATAAATTTTTCAATAAGGTTTTTATATTCATATCTTATCATATCTGGCAAAGCAAGCACTTTTAATTTGTCTTCCATACCTTCAAATATAAATGGTTCTTTAAAACTTAAATACAATTCTTCTTTATCAAGGATATGAAAAACTATAATTTCGTTCTTTTTTGAATTAAGGTATTTTAAATATCTTAATACTTTATCCTCATCGTTATATAAATCGGATATTAAAATAATTAACCCTCTTTTTTTCATAAAACTATTTATATTTTCAAGTACTTCCCATATTGAAGTTTTTCCTATTGGCATAATATTATCAAGACGATTCATAATAAATCCCATATGAGAAGTAGACGATTTTGCAGGAATATACTCTGCTATATTTTCATTAAACAATATTAGTCCAACTTTATCCTGCTGTCTTAACATAAGGTAAGCTAAAGAAGCAGTTAAATAAGAAGCATATTGAAGTTTTGTAAATAACTTTGAACCATATCCCATTGATAAAGAGATATCAAGAAGTATATAACTAGTTAAGGTAGATTCTTCTTTATACTGTTTTATATAATATCTATCAGTCCTACCTAAAATTTTCCAATCTAAGTATTTTAATTCATCTCCAGGAACATACTCCCTATGTTCAGCAAAATCTAAACTAAGTCCTTTCAAAGCACTATCATGTAAACCAGCAATAAAGCCATCTACCACAACTTTTGCTCTTAATTTCATATTTGACAATTTAACTAAATCGGTAGGATTTAAGAATTTGCTCATAAAACTTATTTGGGTTTTACTACTTCTAATAACTTTTTTATAATAATATCCGAAGTTACCCCATCTGCTTCTGCTTTAAAGGAAAGAACAATCCTATGTCTTAAAACCGGATATGCTATAGATTTTACATCTTCAATAGATGCAGCTAATCTTCCATTTAATATTGCCCTTGCTTTAGCACCAATAATCAAACTCTGTGAAGCTCTTGGACCAGCTCCCCAATTTACCATCTCTTTAACAAAATCAGGTGCATTACCATCATTAGGCCTAGTAGCAGCAACAAAATCAACGGCATAATTTATAACATAATCAGAGGCAGGAACTTTCCTAACTATCTCCTGTAATTTTAATATCTCTTTTGAATTTAATACTTTAGAGAGATTTGCTTCATAATTTCCCGTTGTTGTTTTAACTATTTCAATTTCCTCCTTTTTTGAAGGATAGTCTATTAGTATGTTAAAGAAAAACCTATCAAGTTGTGCTTCAGGCAATGGATACGTTCCTTCATACTCTATAGGATTTTGCGTAGCCAGAACAAAAAAAGGTAAAGGAATTTGATAATTTTGTCCACCAACTGTCACTTTATACTCCTGCATCGACTGGAGTAATGCTGATTGAGTCTTTGGTGGAGCTCTATTAATCTCATCAGCAAGAACTATATTTGCAAATATAGGTCCTTTTATAAATCTAAAACTCCTCTTTCCTGTAATTGCATCTTGTTCTATAACTTCTGTCCCTGTAATATCCGAAGGCATTAAATCAGGGGTAAATTGAATTCTTTTAAATTCTAAATCTAAAATTTTTGAGATACTTTCTATCAAAAGTGTTTTTGCTAATCCAGGAACTCCTACTATTAAACAATGTCCTTTAGAAAACAAAGCAATTAGCACTTCTTCAATTATCTTCTCCTGTCCAACTATAACTTTTTTAATTTGCTTTAAAATACTGTCTCTTGCTTCTGATAATTTTTCAACTAATTTTAAATCTTCTTTAGTACTTAACTTTTCCTCCATGAGTCTCTCCTTTATAAGTATTTTATAATACAAAGTTATTATTGTCAATGTATTTTATATACATACCATTATTGACTTTACATAATGTTTCTGATAAAATTATACTATGAGTTACGAACAATTTTATGGCTTAAAAGAACAACCTTTTGGTATTACTCCTGATCCAAAGTTCTTCTATGAAAGTGATCAGCATATGGGAGCTTTGATTCGAATTCAGCATGCAATTGATTCTGCAAAAGGACTAACGGTAGTAATTGGTGATATAGGTTTAGGTAAGACCTTTTTAAGTAGAAAAATACTTGATAAATTACAATCAGAAGAAAACAAGTATGAGGTAGCATTACTTATTGTCATTCACCATGAAATCACTGCCGCTTGGTTACTTAAAAAAATTGCAGTCCAATTAGGTGTTGAATATCCAGCAGAGGATAAATCTACTTTGATCTCTCAATTATGTAAGCAACTCATAGAAATAGACGAATCTGGTAAAAGAGCTGTTATATTAATAGATGAAGCACATATGTTACAAACCCAAGAAATTTATGAAGAATTAAGAGGATTACTTAATGTGGAAAGTAAAAACCATAAATTGCTAAATATAGTTTTGTTTGGTCCTCCCGAATTAGAAAAATTCATGCAATCAGATCCTCCTTTAGTTTCAAGAATAGGTTTAAAATTCACATTAAAACCTTTAGATGAAAAAAGTACTATAGGTTATATTAACCATAGACTAAAAGTAGCAGGTGCGACAAGGGAAATCTTTACTGAAGAAGCCTGTAAAGCTGTTTTTGCCTTTACAAAAGGTATACCAAGAATTATAAACGCAACTTGTGATAATGCTTTGCTCGAAGGATTCATCGAGAAAAAAGAAAAAATTGAACCTCCCATAATAAAACAAGTAGCTGAAGACCTTGGATTAAAAGATTAGGAGGAAAATTGATAGAGAGATATACATTGCCCGATATAGGTAAAATTTGGTCAGATGAAAACAAATACACCAAATGGTTACAAATAGAATTATTAGTATGTGAAGCATTAGCAAAAAGAGGAGAAATACCTTTAAAATCATTAATAAATATAAAGAAAAAAGCTAAATTTAATCTAAAACGTATTTTAGAAATAGAAGAAGAAGTTAAACACGATGTTATCGCTTTCTTAACATCGGTTGCAGAAAATGTTGGAAAAGATGCAAGATATATACATAGAGGTTTAACATCTTCTGATATTTTAGATACAGGATTATCCCTTCAAATGAGGGACGCTGCTGATATAATTTTAAACGATATTAAATTAACCATAAAAGTTTTAAAAAATAAAGCAAAAAAATATAAAAACTTAATTATGATAGGTAGAACTCATGGGATTCACGCTGAGCCTACTACTTTTGGTTTAAAATTAGCAATGTGGTGGAAAGAAATGGAAAGAAATTATAATAGAATGAAAAGAGCAAAAGAAATTATAAGTTATGGTAAGATTTCAGGAGCAGTTGGAACATATTCAAATATATCACCACAAGTTGAAAATTATGTGTGTAAAAGATTAAAATTAAAACCAGCCCCTATATCAACACAAATAATTCAAAGAGATAGACACGCTGAATATCTAATGGCTATAGCAATAACAGGTTCATCTCTTGATAAATTTGTAACAGAAATAAGACATTTGCAAAAGACTGAAGTTTTAGAAGTAGAAGAGCCTTTTGAAAAAGGACAAAAGGGTTCATCTGCTATGCCACATAAGAGAAATCCAATTATCTGTGAAAGAATATCAGGATTATCTCGAATCTTACGTGCAAACGCAATAGCTGCACTTGAAAATATACCACTCTGGCATGAAAGAGATATAAGCCATTCATCTGTTGAAAGGGTAATAATCCCGGATAGCACTATAATTCTTCATTACATATTGAAAAAATTTATATACATAATAGAAAATCTTTCAGTTTATCCTGATAATATGAAAGAAAACATTAATAAAACAAAAGGTTTAATATTCTCTCAAAAAGTTTTAATAGCATTAACAAAAAAAGGATTATCAAGAGAAAAATCTTACGAAATAGTTCAAGATAACGCAATGAAAGTGTGGAGAAAAGAAGGTAGTTTTAAAGAATTGCTCTTAAATGATGAAAGAGTAACTAAATACTTAAGTCCCTCTGAAATAGAAGAGTGCTTCAACATAAATGATTATTTAAAAAACATAAATAGTATTTATAAGAGATTAAAAATCTAAACTATGAGCTATTTAAATTTCTATAAACTTAAAGAACTCCCTTTTTCTAATGTACCTGATTTACGTTATTTTTACAACTGTCCTCATTATACCGAACCTTTAAATAAAATTATTGATTCTATTAAAAATGGCAAACAACTTATTACTGTTTATGGTAAATGCGGATTAGGTAAAACAGTTATTAGTAGAAAAATATTAAACTCATTTGAATATTTAAATGAACAATATGAGGTTTTTTTACTTGTATGTATTCACAGTGACATCCAATCTGGTTGGTTTTTAAAAAAAATATCTCTACAATTACATGCTGAACCAAAAGATGAAAGTAAAGGTAGTTTGTTTGAAACAGTAACTAAAGCATTTCTTGAAATAGGGGATGAAGGTAAAGGAATAGTGATTCTAATAGATGAAGCAAATATGATAGAAAAAGTAGAGGTATACGAAGAAATAAGAGGATTAATTAATTTTATGGCAGATAATCAACGAAAATTTTCAATAACCTTATTTGGACTTCCTTCATTAGAGGAACGTTTGGCTAACGATGAACCTCTTATGCATAGAGTAGAAACACGAGTAGACTTAAAACCTCTTCCATCATTAGAAATGACTAAAGGTTATATTGACCATCGTTTAAATATAGCTGGTGGTCAAGAAACCATTTTTGACCAATCAGCATATTCTCTTATTCATCGTTCTTCAGGTGGAAATCCTCGTTTAATTAATATTATCTGCGATAACGCTCTTATAGAAGGATATTTAAGAAAACAAAAAGTCATTAGCGAAGAAGAAATTAATTATGTTATTGTTGAAATGGGATATAATACTCGGCTTAAATCTCTTTTCCTTGACGCTAATTCTTAAGATAACTTAAATACTCCTGTTTCATTGTGTTTGAGATAAACTTTAAAATTCTTAGAATTAGAGCATACCTTTTTATTCTTAAATAAATCCCAAACATCCGACTTTTTAGGTAAGTTAACTTCTCGTATCCCCGAACCTTCTGAAGCATGGATTACAAGAAAATGCTTATTTATATAAACTACATCATCTGTATCTAAATATAAATGACAACCTGAATATTTTGCTATCGCTCTAATTAGCATAGCAGGAATTTCAATAGTACCTACATATATAGACTTCCAGTTGCCAAAATCCTTAATAGCCATTCCTGGTTGTGTATCATGCTCATAACAATATCTACCTAAAATTTTTGCTTTATTATCATCTACAATAAAAAGTGGGGAAATTTTATATGCTGGTGGAAAACCATAATTATCAAGATATCTGAAATGCTGACCAAAAGTATATCCATTAGGCAACATATTTGCTATAGGATGGCCAGATTGTTCCATTGTTATATATGCCACTATATCTTCTTTTACTTCTTTAAAATTTATACCTATTAATCTCGACATATTATCGACTGAAAGCGCTTTTTTACTCTTATCATTAATATAACCCTGTCCATAAAAGAAAAGGAGGGTATGACCATTTTTCTTAAGTTGATTAATCACTTTTACTTCTTCAGTAGTAAGTCTAAAACAATTCAAAAAAATATAAAGTTTATATTCCTTCATTTTTGGATTAGATAAATCATTATGTAAATACATGTCTGCAGTTGTACCAAGTCTTCCCATTTCCTGTATAATCTGACGATGGTACAAACTTCTATTAATGCGATTCGTTGGTCCCATATATCTATGACTTTCCTCATCAAATATTATTGCTATTTCAGAATTCTTTCGTCTATCATATTTAAAACTTAATTGACAAATTGAATTAAGCTTTTTAAACAAATTCCAATATTCTTTCCTATCATACCATTTATAATGGAAATCATACCACCATCCCTGGACTCCATTTACTACATTCTGCATAATTTCTTTTTTAAATACCTCTAATACCTCCCAAAGTGTCTTCACATTTCCACCATAGGTTATAATACTTTCTTTAGCTCTTTTGTCTTTTACTGGCCAAAATGGTCTTAAATCATCTTCGCTAAAAAAAACCTTATTATGTAAATGCAAAGAATCAACAACATGATGCAATGGTGAATGTTTTCCGGGCAACCTTTGCTCGTAAGCTAAAGGGCTAGCAGCAAAATCTATATAAGGGCTCTTAATATATTGATACCAAGTATAACCACCAGGACCTCCATCTTGTGTTGGACCATGATAAAATCCAACAATAACTTTATTATTTGTTTCTTCTTTTATTGTCTTTGCTAACGCCTCCATCCTATCTACAATCTCTTTACTATGACATTCGTAATAATCAATAACTCGACAATCTTTAGAAGGATCTCTAAAATATCCATTATCTACTTTAAGACGCATTTCCCCTGTTGGCACTTTAGCATTCATAAATGTAACTTTATCATCTTTCCATGCTTTCCTCAATTTATCTATACTTTTATATTTATTTCTAAGAAAATTCCTAAAAGCCATATGCATTGCAGGAGAAAAGTCAGTATCTACATTTTTACCATACTCATTCCATTCGTGTGTTCTTCCTGCTTCCAAAAAATAACCAATTATTCTATTTGCATAACTTCTTGAGTTAATAAATCTTACATAACTACGTATTAGATTACAGGCATCTTTTTCAAAAACTTTAGAAGCAAAAGAATAATATCCCTGATAACTTGATACAGGAAAATCTGGATAATGAGGGAGAAAACCTTCTTTATATTCATTTACTGAACCATCTTCATATCTGCAAAGTTCAGTGGGATTCTTTTCTGCCCATTCTTTACCTAACGATATATATATTGCTAATATAATATAAAGATTATCAGAAAGTGACAATATTTTTCTAAGTTTATCATCTATCCATAAATGATGTTCTTCTTCAATAAGATGAAATTGCTGCTTAATGTCAAATATGCATATTCGATGTCCTGTTTCAATATATCTTTTTATATATGAAAGGTCAAAATACTCTCTCACCAAAAAACTCATTGGTGGAATTGGTTCACCATTGACAAAAATTGCTGGTGCTCCCTTATAATTTTTAATTTCACACTTACTAAGTTTATCCATTTTCCCCTCCTACAAGATTATTAAATCTTAACAGAAGATTCTACATCTAATTTTATCCTTACCACTTTTTTAAAATTTTTTTCTAAAATTTTAACAATAACAAATTTATTATAAAATGGAGTAACATAAAGTTTAAACATATTATTTTTTCTTTCACATATAAATTTAAATACATTATTACCATCAAAATAATTAAAAGAAGCTTTATTTTTAACATAAATATTCAACTCCAATGGTTCACAAGGCTTTTCCTCTACATAGTTCATATACGGTCCCATTGGAATTATAGAATCTTCTCTAATAAATATTGGGATCCTATCTAAAGGTACATGTATCCTTATATATCTTCCACCTCGTGTAAGTTCACCCGACCAAAAATCTAACCATTCTCCTCTTGGTAAATATACATTCTTGTAACTACAGTTATCAAAAAGTGGAGCAACTAATATTTCTCTACCAAGCATGTATTGTAAATCAAGAGTATCACAACAAGGATCATTCTGAAACTCCAAAATCATAGGACGCATAATAGGTAAACCACTTTTAGTTGCTTCATAAGCATAGGAATAAAGATATGGAATTAACTTGTATCTAATTCTAACAAATTTTTTAAATATACTTAATATCCTTTTACCATATATCCATGGTTCTCTTTTTCCAATCCCATGACACCTTGAATGAGAAGACAAAAGCCCAAATTGTGCCCACCGTATATATAACTCCGGTGAAGGTTGTCCTATATATCCTCCTATGTCATGGCTAAAAAAAGGAAATCCTGAAAGTGCCATACTTAACCCTGCTCTTATCATAGATACCATTCCACTGAATGTTGCTAAAGGGTCACCTCCCCAAAATAATGGAAACCTTTGAGAACCAGCAAAAGCAGAACGTCCCCAAATTACAGGATATTTATAGAATTCCTTCATTACCTCATAGACAGCTTTGGTATATAAAAAAGGATAAATATTATGTACTTCTCTCCCATGAATTCCTTCATGATAAAATGCTTCTATAGGCGCTCCTTCTCCAAAATCAGTTTTAAATGCTGAAGGTCCTAATCGAAGAACTTTCCTATGTTTCTCTTTCCACCATTCAATAGCTTTAGGATTCAAGAAATCTATAACTGTTTTATCATCAAACAATACTACTTTACCTTTTTTATCTACAGGGAAATATCCATTCTTCAAACCTTCTTTAAACATCTGTGAATATTTATGTATATAAGGACACTCCCAGAGACATACTTTAAAACCTTTACTCTTAAGTTTTTTTATCATTTCGGAAGGGTTTGGAAAATTTTTTTCGTTAAATTCAAAATTATTTACAAAGTGTCGTTTACCAATATTTTTGCGATTAAGCCAAGCCGGATCTAAATGAATCACATCACATGCAATACCATTTTTACGAATATTATTTACTATATTCTCAACTTGTTTTCTAGAGGTATATGAATTTCTTGACATCCACAGTCCAAATGACCATTTTGGAGGTAAATATGGTTTCCCTGTTATGTCAGTATAATCATTTATAATATCTTTAAAATTTGGGCCATAGATAAAATAATAATTTAAAGCTGTTGACATTACTAGAAAAGAAAAATTATTAACATTTTGAGAACCTACTTCATATACAATCTTATCTGAAGATTTAATAAAAATTCCATACCCATAAGTTGAGATAAAGAAAGGAACTCTTTTATATCCTCTTGCTGTATGAGTTGCACCAGGATCATTAATGTACTGTACTATGTTCTGCCCTTTCTTATCTAAATCTGAAAAACTTTCACCAAAACCATAAATATGTTCATCTGAATGAAGTAAAATGGACTGAAATACACCTGGCATTTTACAAGTTTCATCTTTAAATCCAAGAGGACATGCTCGAAATGTATCCCTCCATCCTTTAAACTTTTCCTGTATACTTTCACGGAATATTTGATTACCTTTCTTATCAGTCACAACTATCTGCCATGGATTTTTAAAAATATCTATAGATATTTTATTGGTTACTAATTTTAATAAATCTTTCTTATCTGTAATTCTAAAAGATGGATACCTCCACTTGTCTTTAACTATTACAAATTTATCTATAAGAGAACTAGTCTCCAATAATTCCATCTGTAAATTAAAAATATTATCTTCTAATATAGTGATTTTTACTGTTAACCTCTTCTTTGTTACAGTTTCAGCAAACAAAATAACATCCTGTCCTTTTAAACTATATGACAAAAGTTTTTCAATATAATGATACTTTTCTTCAGGATCTTCAAAAATCCCAGAATAGTAAGTTTTAAATGCATCTTTTCTAATTTTATTTTTATAGAAATTTGATACTAAGCTCATTTTTTACTCATCTCTTTAAAGCATTCTGGCGAGCATAGCCAATTAGCTTCTTTTGGTGGAATAACTTTTCCTTTCAATATCGGATCACTAGTTTCTCTCATCCAATTCTCTAACTTTTTTGCTAATTCTTTTTTTATCTTAAAATACTTTACATCCCGTGCAAGATTTTTCAGTTCATTAGGGTCTTTTTTTATATCATATAATTCTTCAAAAGGCCTTTGCTTATAAAATTTCTCAGGCAAAGTTCTACTAGCCTGACTTGCTTTTATATCCAACGACATCGCACCATAAGTTCTCTTTTCAAAACTTCTAATATATTTATACCTATCTGTCCTTATTGCACGAATAGGGTCATATACATCATGAAAATTCTTTTCAGAAAAAATTTCAGTCCTTTCGTTGTATTTACTCCCAATCAATAGTCCTAAGAAACTTCTCCCTTGAATTTTTGACGACTTATTACCACCTACTATTTCTACTAAAGTAGGAAGCAAATCTATATTACTTATTAATTCATTATAAAATTTACCTTTTGGAATAACACCAGGCCATTTTATAATAAAAGATGTTTTAATACCTGAATCATACATTGTAGACTTAGCTCTTGGAAATGCCATCCCATGATCTGTTGTAAAAATTACTATTGTATTATCTTCTAAATTTGATTTTTTCAATGCCCTCAATATTTTTCCAACTGCTTTATCCATAAACTCAATAGTGCCGTAAAATCTTGCTAGTTCTTCTCTAACATCTTTATTATCAGGAAGATAAGCAGGAACTTCTACTTCATTTATACTAGCTGGTTTATATTCTTTTCTATTAAATGGTAAATGAACTTCAAAAAAGCCAGCATTTACAAAAAATGGTTTTTCTTTTGCTTTTTTAGAAGTTAAAAATTTAACAACATTAGCCGCTACTTTTTCACACCACCATGATTCAAGATTAATATGTTTATAACCTAAAGTTGCTGCATCCTTCCTTTCATGTTGAAATCCAAACAAATATGTTTCATAACCAGCTTCATTTAAATATTGTGGTATAGTTCTTTGATCTTTAGGCAAATCCCATCCCCTGTTCACTAATCCCATCAACCCATTAGAATGAGCATATCTACCAGTAATTATACATCCCCTGCTTGGACTACAAGGAGTAGATGCACAAAAATGATTCAAAAAAACTACACCTTTTTCAGCTATACTATCAATATTTGGACTTTTAATATATCGGTTACCATAACAATGTAACATCTGACCTAAATCATGGCAAATAATCATTAAAATATTTGGCTTTTTAAAACTCATTACTGCCTCCTTATCCATATTGGAGAAGACCAAGCCATCTCCAAATCTTTTTGAGTAACCCTTACATAATAAAAATTATTTTTTTCAAGAGGTGTTCTATCTATAAAATTTATAATAATTTCCTTTTCACTAATCTCTTCTTTATAAATTATTTTATTATTTTTTAATACTTCTACTCTTTCTATTTGTACCGTCCCTATAACCCTTATTTCAATTTTTTGAGGTACCTTCTTACTCTTTACTAAAATTTCAGAACCCATAATATTGCCGTTTACTCTAAAGTCTAATATAATTCTTACTCCTGTTGTAGCATAACATCGTCTTTTATACATTGCTTCAAATACTGCTTCACGAGTTAATTCATTAGCCAAAATTCCAATTAAACCACTTCCTAAATGATGCCTTATATGAGGCTGCTTATTAGACCATTGTGCGTGACCAGGACATCCATCGTGACCATCACTTGATGCTATTATTCCCAATTTATATCCTTTTGCTAAAACATCCTGCACACTTAGACCTTTAACTCTATCACAAGCATACCCACTATAAGGAGCTCCATAATATTCAGAGTTACCCCACGATGAATAAATTTCAACTAATCTATCAAATTCTTCATTTATGTAAAACCAATCCACAGGAAAAAACCCTACATTTGGATGATGAGGAATAGTTATTGCCTTTGCACAAGATTTTTTTAATTCCCTCCATAGTTCAAAAGGAGTAATATTACTTTCATCTATTACATTACATTTTAAACTCGATTTAATAAATGGACAATTTTTAGTATCAGCATAATAAACATTCCGATGTCCATATTTTAAAGATGTCCATTCATAACCAGGAATTGTGACAAATTCGCCATTTTTATTATACTCATCAGATTTTTCTAACCAAAATCTAAAATCTTCTTCATCTCTTATTTGCCAATCATGATCAGTTAAAGAATAAACATCTATATTAGAAACATCTCTTGCATAAATATAATTCTCATCAATGCTACCCAAACCACAACATGTATCTACATGTGTCTCTCCACTATGTGTATGGATATCACCAAAAAACACTTTGTATCTACCAATATCAGAAAATTTTTTACCTTCTATTACATTTTTTAAACCTTCTTCAATATCACATTTTAAAATAAGTCCATTATCCTCATCAAGTTTAAACCAATTCTTAGAAATTTGTCTGCTTCTCCCTACTACCTTTAAAACAGCCCTTTTATTTCCAATAAGCAATCCTTTAGGCACCTTTAAATAACCTATACCATAAGAAGCCATTGATTCTTCTTTGTTATATTCATCCATCTTCAATATATAATTTTCAGAAGCAACATTTATCTTCTTTACCCAATAATGAAAAGTTATACCATTCCTTTGCCAAATCATACTCTCTTTTGTAACACAGAAAGATAAAATTAAGTTACCATTAATATAAATATCAAACTGTCCAGAAGGCTGAGGCAAAGCAGAACCAAATCCTGTTCCCATAGTGAAAACAAATACTACTTCCTTTGTATTTGTCTTTGAAGATACTGAGTTAGTTTCCCATTCAACAAAATCTTGATTATTTTGATGAATATAATATGACTTTCGCACAAATGTAAAAGAAGCACTATTTTCGACTTGTTTAGCCTTATAACCAATTATGTTATTTACTCCTTGAACTAAATCTATATTAAAAACTTTTGAAACTTCTTGAATAATTTGCTGTACATCTCTTCTGCCTTTACCACTTCCTTCTAATAACATTTCTCCTCCATAAAAAAACTATTTTAATTATTTCACCCATATAGGAGAAGACCATGCTAAATTATCATCTTCTTGTGTTACACGAACATAATAAAAATCTCTCCCTCTTTGAAAACTATTATCTACTTTCTCTATCTTTTCATACCAACTTTTACCTTCAACTTCACAAAAAATCTTGTTGTTTTTTATTATTTCTATCTTTTTTATCTTAGTAGTTCCTGCTACTTCTATAAAAATTTTTTTAGGACCCGTAGATGACATAAAAACTTCTCCCATCCTATGTCCATTTATCTGAAAGTCAATTATGATTCTCTGTGCTCCAGTTGTCCCATAACAATAACGAGTCTTAAGACCTTCCCAAAGTCCTTTTCTATCCAAACTCTCTGCAAATATTGCTGCTAATCCTACACGTGGTCCACCTCCTCTAGCACCTACTTTACTGTTTGTTCCTAATCTCCCGCCATGATTATCACTTCCTGCAATAAACCCTAATATATATCCTTTTTCCAAAGCATTTTGAACATACCCTTCTTTCCAGTTACATACACCTTGATGTAAAGCACCTTCGCATTCAGAATTACCATGCTGAGAAAATATCTCTACAACTGGTTGATATTTCTCATTATAAGTATCCCACTCTGTTCTTATACCTTTCAATGCAGGGTGATGTGGAATAGCAATAGTAGGAACTTTTGAATTGTTGTCTAAAAATTTCCAGAAATCTTTTACACTTTTCATATTTGGAGCAAGTGGTCCTTCATCTGCTAAAAAATATACATTATTATGGTTAATTCTAGACCCTACTACATCTCCCTGTCCCCATTCATATCCTAAAATAGTTACAAATCCTTCCTTTGGTTTATTCCACTCATTCGTTATTTGAGCTAAAGAATTCCACTTTTTTTCATTTAATGACCAGTGATGAGCAACTATAGTTGCAAAGTCTAAACATGCAACATATCTACCCCAAGCATAGGATTTATATGGGTCAAAAGCTCCTCCAGCTGCATCACCACAATATGAAGAATGAGTATGAATCTCACCCCAGTATATCTTATATTTTGGAGATTCCTTATGACACCTAACTGGAAACCTTGTAGTATTCTTTCCATCTGTAATTAATATTTGATGCCAACCTTCTTTATTTAATGAAATATAAGTTTCTCCTCTAACAAAACTAAAAATAACTTTACTATCTTTTTTAACTTTAAATGTTTCCATAGTAATTTCTTGTTTGTCTACTTGTCCCTCAATAAACAATGTTACAGTCTCAGAAAAATCTTTAATAACATTTCCTTCATCATCTAAAGGAACTACCTCTACTTTAAATTTTTCTCCAACAACTACATCTGAAGGTGCTTTCACCAATAATTCCATACCTCCTCCTTTAATTGCTATTAAACAAACACTTAAAGCCAAAATTACCATTTTAAGCATACATACCTCCTGATTCTTCAGGTTCTATTGTTCCCTTACTGACTTCACATATGGATTGCATAAATCCATTACTAACTTTCCTAAATCTCTTATATTCCTTCTCTTCTTTTATCTTTTTCATTATGTTTTTTTACCCATTTACTTTACTTAACTACTACAACTTTCTTTAGTTTCCTGTTCCTATCATTATCACTTATTTCTATTATATATACCCCTCTACTTACTAATTCATTATTATCTCTACCATCCCAGAATATAGTATAGCCATCAACAGTATTTGTTATATCATTACTTGTAAAACTCTTAACTAATTTACCATCAATACTGTAAATTCTAATTGATGAAGAAGATGTTAATTTAGATATCTTTAAAGATTTACCAACTCCTGCTTCAAATGGATTTGGAAAAACTATTATATTATCTAATGAATTACTATCACATCCCATATAGGAAGTTCCTATAGATACATCATCCCAGTATCTATATTCATAATGTTCGTTTAAATCATTCCTATCAATCTGATTCCCCACTCTTACTACTCCTAAAGGTCTTGAAGAATTTCTAATAATAATATCTTTCCTTTCACATACTAATTTTCTATCTACAAATACCCTAACAAGACCATCTTTGATATCAGGTGGAGTATTAAGTTTCACTTCTAATTCAAGACAATACCATTTGTCATACTTTAAAGTTGCTATATTATATACAGGAATCTTTAGATCGCTCCATGAATAATAATTACTTCCAATAGCTAATTTTGGCTCAGTTTCTCCCCAACAACTTAATATTACATCCCACTGTTGACTTGGATCTCCTCCACTAGTACTATAATGAGGATAACTAAAAATATAATAAAGTTTCCTTTGAATAGTAGGAGCAGGCGTGGAAGCTAAATAAACGTATCCTTTAACAAAAAAGTGATTTAAGTTATATGATTTCATATCAACTTGCACAAAACGGTTACAGTCCTGGTGTGCGGTACCCCCAGCAGGTATATTGTAATAAATAGATAAAGCACCTTTCCCTTTATATGTAGGATTAGAAGTAATACTAGTATTACCTGTCACATATGTCCACTTAGATAAATTACCTGACTCAAAATCATCACTAAATATTATTTCACACATTGCATTCTTAACACTGTAAATATTCACATACAATATTATTATATAAACCAAGACTTTACTGAATTTTAGTAATATTTTTCTTTTTTTCATAAGCAGATTCTTCAGGTTCTGTTGTCTCCCTCAACGTTAATTTTAATTTAATAAAACCTTCTTTTTTCATAATTTCAATGAGTCAAGGCATAAATAACAATATTTATTCCCATTTGATATGCTTCTTTTCGCTTTCTATCTTCAAACCAATTCTCATCTTTATACCAACCACAATGCAAATCAGTAGAACATGCAAATATCATTATTCTTCCTTTATCATCATAAAGTCCCCATGCACCATTAGGAACCCCTTGCACATAAGGAAGTCCTTGAGGTAAATCAAAATGACAATGAAAAATAGGATCGCTAATATCAATCTTTTTGAACTTTTTATCAGGAAAAACTCTTGTTTCTACAGTTTCTTTAAATGATTTAAAAAATAAATCTCCTTTCTTCTCTAAAACACAATCATCTGCAAAAATAAATCCTCCTCTTAAACAATATTCTCTCATATTTTTAATTTCAATATCTAAAAATTTAACAGGTGTTTCTGCATGCATAAATAAAATCGGAAATTTCGTAATCTCATCGAGCTTTTCTAAAGTAGGCTCATAAACCTTTTTTTCAACCTTTATAGTTGTATTCTTTTCAAGTTCATCCAAAAAATGTAAATCTGCATTTAAGAGAGATACCGAAGAATCTTTCTGCCCACCTACTCCAATACCTGTTCCTAAAAACCTTACTCTTGCCCACTGAAATTTCTGTTGTGAAAAACTATTATCTATAAAAAATAATAAACTTAACATTATGAAAATAAATTTTTTCATAATAATCTCCCCTTTTTATCTTATTTTTTTAATCTTTTCTAGAACTTTTTGTAATTTTTCCTTTACTTTAACCGATTTCTCAGACTCTATTATTTTAGATAAAATTTCTACATATTTTTCTTTTTTAGGGAATGGACCTTCTTTAACGCTTTCTAGTACTTCAGAAGTTACAAATCTAACATCCTCACTCTTCTCATATTCTAAAAATACAATCAACGCAGGAATAGCTAAACTTCTACCTATTTTACCAATAGCTTTTACCGCAGCAATTCTAACTTCTGACAATTTATCCTCTAAAGCAGGCATTAAATCAACAACAAGAGACTGGTTATTAGTAGACTCTATAAACTCTATAACTTTTAATCTCACTTTTGGTTCATTATGCTTTATTAAAATAGATAAATTTTGTATCACTTCTTCATTCGTTTTATTCTTACTTTTCTCTAAATTACTTAAAAACTTAGTTAGTATTTCCCCTTTTGCATCAAGAAAATAAGTAAAATTAGAAGCCAATTTAGATATTGATTTAGGTTCATCAATAGCAAACAAAGAATCAAGAGCAACAAGTTTTAAATCATAATCATCTGGAACATAATCATAATTAACACCAATAAGTCCTATTTTACTAGGGTCATTTATAACCATATCTTTCTCAATTACAGATTCTAAAACTTCAGCAGAAGATATATCTTTTAAAACCCCAAGCCCTTTAGCAGCAGATATTCTTAATTTCAAATCTTCTTTTTCATCGGTAACTATATCACATAGAACAGGTATCACCTCTTTTATATTATCTTTAACAAGCATCGTTATCATAGCAGACCTCAAAGCTGATGTTTCCTTTTTATTCTTAACAGTATCAATCCTTTTATCAGCAGAAAAACTTAAATTGGTTACGATAGAAAAACTAGCAATTAAAACAATCAATTTTCTCATACATGTCTTATTCCCGCTTTGACAATAAATCTATTGTTTTTTCAATATAAGGAACTATATCTTTATATTCATTATCTTCTTTATTAACTCTAATTGCATCTTTCAGCTCTTTAATTATTTTCTTATTACCAATTTTAGATATTATATCCAACGCTCTTTTTTTTACATCCATATCCTTGTATCCTTTTACAACATCAACAAGAAAAAATTGAAGTCTTTTATCTCCTATTTTTTCAAGAGAATTTAGAACCTCCAGAACTAATCCTGGGTTATATTCGTCCAACAAATCTATAAGTATATTTAAAGATTCTACATCATTACTTCCAATATTGCCTAACGATTTAATACATGCAATCCTAATTGGATATCTTTCTTTTTTTAATACAGAAACCAATAAAGAAATAATTTCCTTATTATTTTTAAATTCCCCTAAGGTTGTAACAACAGTAATTTTCAAATCCTCTATCTCTTTTTCTTTCTCTTTATCATCTTTTTTTATCTTTTTATCACTTGACTCTTCTGTCTCTAAAATCTTTGCCAATGCAGGTATCATTTCTTTAAATTTCCCTTCGCCTATATATTTCAAAGCTTTTTTTCTTATCTTTATATCCTTCTCACCTAACCACTGTTCTAACATGTTTATCGCTTGTGGAAGCAGTTCTTTATATTCACCTTTCACAATTCGTTTTATTGCTATTTCTTTCATCACTTCATCTCTGCCATTAAGCCACTGTTCTATAACTTTTTTCTCCTGCCCATATGACAAAAAGCAGTAGAGAAATAATACAAAAAACATTATATTAAGTCTATATACTATATTTCTAATGTGTAAGTGCATATACAATTATATTTATTGCCATTTTTGTTGATTGCCCCCTTTTTACAGGAGCCATATTTCTCAACCAACCACAATGTAAATCAGAAGAGGCTAAGAATACCATAATCCTCCCTTTTTCATCAAACATAGCCAAAAAGGGATGCCCAGCACCTACTACAACAGGAATTCCTAGTGGAATTTCAAAGTGGCAATGAAACACAGGATGATCTTGTGGAATTTCTACAAACTTCTTTCCTGGAAAAACTCTTTCTTCAAAAACCTTCTTTACACTCTGCCAAAACCTATCCTGCTCCGGAGCAGTTGCTTGACAATCATCCGCAAAAATCATACCACCCCTATTCAAATATTCCCTCATATTTTTCACAGCATTATCAGAAAAAACTCCATAATCAGACGCATGCATAAATATTAACGGATACTTTACCATTTCGTCTAAGTTCTCCAATTTTACAGTAAAAACTTTGTGAACTGGTTTTATAGTAGTGTTATTCTCCAGTTCTCTTAGTAATTGTAAATCTGCATCCATATTAAAATCCCAATCTTCAAGGTAATATTTATTATATAAAGCACTCCCTTTGGGATTTTCAATTGGAAATTCTGCTCTTACCCATTTAAATTCTTCTGTATAAAGGTTTTTACATAAAAAAGAACAGATAATACAAATTACACAAATAAATATTTTCATACTACACCTCTCTGTGTTTTACCAACCCAAATCCATCATATAAGAATCTTTATCGTTTAAAAGAATATCACTAAATTTCTCGCTTTGTAACAACTAATATCCTGTTTTCTCGATATCCTCTAGATATTTACTAATAGTATTAGCAAATTCCGCTGTGTATTCATTTATATAGCCATCTTCTGTCTTATTTTTAGAATAATAATCTTTTAAATTATTATAAAATTTTTCAGTAAGGTCATCAGGAACCACTCCCCGATAAGATACTATACTAACATGATTTGGTATATGTGGTGGAGGCTTTACTCTAAAACTACTTGCATAAATCCTAGGTCCTGCAGGTCTATCTCCCCATCTATAATACCCTAAATTATACCAACCTCCCACTACTTTTGGATTGTAAGAATTTTCTAATATACTTTTCGTAAAACATTCATACATAGTACCTATTAACCTATCATTAATCATACTAGGTTCACAAAATCCCTCACCTGCCCAATACTTACCTCTATTAAAACAAGCACCTCCCATCACAAAAATAGGAAGTTGGGTATTTTCGTTTGTATTCCTTAAAGCAGAATAATATACTAAAACTTTATTAAGCACCAATTTTTTTGGCTTTCCATCTGTCACATCCACAAAAGTATTAACCGCTATATAGTTACTTTTGGGTGATGCAGTGGTATCTAGTGGTGCATAAGTTGCATCCAAAAATAAAGTTCCCTGGCAGATAATACCAACTGGCTGTGCACGTGGGTCATCTTCTTTATAACCCGGGTCTATAATATCATCATGGTTATCTACATTTTTTTCTCTTAACATTTTATAATTTATTGGACCACAGTAAACATCTTTTGTGCAAAATATAGTTACAGGAACCTTAGGAATTCCTCTTACTGCTAATGGCATTTCGGAATATATAATTCCATATTTATTTTTATCATTTGGATAACGAGGATCTCGTGGACAATTATTCTCATCTATATTGCTCAAATCTAATTTAACAACTTTAACTTTTTTATGTAACCATGCAGATATCTTTGTAGGAAAATCAAAACTAAATCTTAAGTTTCTTATAACATACCTGGGTGTTCCATCAGGAAGAGTACCATAAGGTGGAAGTGCACCATGCTGATGCAATTGCGTATCATCATAAGGAGTAGTTGGGTCATCTACAGGGTCCATATGTCGGATAGCAAATGTAATTGTATTTGTAGAATGGTCAAATAAAAATATTCTCTTAGTATCATCATATAAATGTAAATCTGATTGAGAAACCTCTTTCCATCCACTATAATCACTATCAGTCTGCCTGTCGTATATATCTAAAGTTACAGGGTCTGTTGATGGTGAATTAACAAATGGTAAATACCTTTGTGGAATTGGTGGAAGAATATAACCTTTAGCAGAAGTTGGTAATGTAATTTGCTGATTAGGTTGACCATTTGGAATTCCTAAAGGATTATCTGGATAACCACTACCTATCGTATATGCTAATCTCCTTCCCCTCCATTTTCCACCAATTGGTGGACCTGTAAAAACAAACTCATCCCATACAAGAGGATACTGAAACTTAATCTTTTTACTTACTCTATCTATTGTATAACTTGTCATAAGCCCTGGTGTATCACTATTGTGTCCATTTTGGCCAAAACCAACTGGATGTGCATAATAAAAACTCCCATCTGGATTTTTTAAATATTCATTTTTAAACATAACATATTTTACATAATCAGGATCTATATCTGATGGAATATCTAATTCAAACCCTGCTGGTCCTGGAAAAATATATCCTAAAAATACTTTATCATCACCATCATAATTTCCTATTGGATTCTGGGTACCAGTAAATCCATCAAAGAGTTCATTTATTATATAAGTAGTTTTACATAAAGGAGGAATTTTTGCAGATGTAATATGCCAATCCTCGTCTATTACCTGCCTGAAATTTTTCCAGGATAGTTGTTCTACCGGAGGAGCATTCTTAATAAAGATACCCCCATTATCTCTGTCTTGAAGAATAGGATAACTGTATTCTTTCCCATCAACTCCTATTTTTTTAACCAAAGTTGGATATGCCTTAGGATTATAAAGACCTGCTGGCCAAAGCATAGTTTGTCTATCTGCTATTTTAAAGTAATAAGGAGAAACATAATTAGAGGGTCCATCACCTCTGTTATAATTCCATCCATCAGTTATATTTCCTTCTCCAACATATACATGACGAGTAGCCTCCCACCCTGAAGGTGTTGGATCTGTAACACCGGTAATATAAATCTTTCCAGAAACACTTATTACAGGTCCATAATCATTAACACTCTTAACAAAAGATGTAGGATCCCACGTTAGCCCAAATTCAATATCTCCATTTATATGAACTGGTCCACCTGGAGCAACTACATAAAAGTTCCTTCTTGTAGTAGTCGTAAAATATAGAAAATCTGATGGTGTATTCATTTCAACCTCTAAAGATATTGCAGTTTTATAATCTCTATATTCTCCTATCCCTACTATAAGAGTTCTATGAAATCCTTGTCCAATCAATGTAGCAGTAGCAACTTTATATTTGCCTTTATGGTTACCTTCACCAAAATCTTCTTCCATTGTATCATACTGGTGTAAAAAATAATACTGTCTTAACTTATAAACCTGCTTGTTAATACCAGCCAGCGCAATCCATCGTGCTACTTCCCTATCGTGTTCAACTGTCATATGCATAATATTAATCAAAGCTAATTGTAAAAAAATACCTGCTAAAAAAAGTATCATTACAAGTACTACCATCGCCATAATTAAAACAGTACCTTTTTCATTCATAGCTATATACCCCCTAAGTGAGAAATATTCTACTTCACTACTAACTTTCCTGCTTTTCTTCTTCCTGCTTCATCTGTTATTAAATACATATAAAGTCCTCTATTTACATTTACACCTTCTTTATTCTTCCCATCCCATTCTATTCTTCCATCATTACCAAAATTACCTGGTGTATCAGGAACTATCGTATTTACCAATTCTCCAGAAATTGTCCAAATTCTTAATGTTGGATTTGCTGTTAAATTTACAAATTTTATCAATCCTCCTGACAAATTATTGAAATCAACAGGATTTGGATAAACTACTACATTAGACAAATCTGATGCAGTAGAAACAAATTGGCCAATTCCAAATATAGAAAAATGAAAAATCTCACATTTAATATTTTTCTGGACAAAATCAACATTCTGCTCAGATTCTACTATACTCCATCGGTTATTAGAATCCAATGATAAAATTTTAAAATTCTTCTCAACTACAGGGTCATTAATATTTAATGAATTATAATTTAGTGTTAATGTAACTAATTTGCCAGATGATATAACTGCTCCATTTGAGGTAACTACATTCTTAGCTATTTTTTCCATACCTTTTAAAAACTTAATATTTGGATATTTTATCTTAAACGAATTAGAAACTAAAATCTCATTTGAAACATCAGTTATTAAAATTGCCGTATTTTTATCCATAGTATTTGCTGGAATATCAATAACAATTCCTGATGAACTAACTGTATTTGAAATATTCTTATCTATCATTACATCAAACTGCTTTAAACTTGTCGTGTTACTTCCAGCAGATGTAGTTACTATTATATTGTACCTTCCAGTTAAAATACCAGATGGTATCTTTCCTGTAATTAAAGTATCACTTGTCACTACCCATCCAGAAACAGTAGTCTCATTCATATCATCTAATCTAACTGATAAAACATCACCATTAGGTGAAACTGCACCACTCCATCCTCCAAAAAATCCTGTTCCCTTAATTGTAACAGTAGCCACTTCTGTATTTATACCCTCATCAGGCAAAATATCATTAACAACAGGAGTAGGACCTACAACAATAAATTTTACTCCACTTGTAGCATTAGTTCCTCCTCCTGTTGTTACTTTGATATCATAAATTCCTGCTTTTATTCCAGATGGAATAACTGCATTAGATATTAAAGTATCAGAAATTACTGCATTACTTATATCCAAAGGAGTATTATTTACATCATTTAATTTTACTGAAAAGACATCATTGGAATTACTACCACCAAAAAAACCAATGCCTGATATATTCACTGTTGTATTAACCAAATTACTCCCTGATGATGGACTTATAGAGTTTACCCGAGGTAATCCCGTTGTAACGATAAATTTAACAGCACTTGTAGAATTTGTACCTGCAGATGTTGTAACCTGAACATCGTAAGTCCCTGCAGGAATCTTCTGTGTTAGTAAAGGTAAACCAACATTTGTTAAATTATCAGGATCTACATAATTATACAATGTAGTAGAAAAATTACCTTTAGTTCCACTTAAAGTTATTTTAGAAACAGCATTAACACCAGTATTTGCATCAAAATAAGTTCCTGTTATTGTAACAAAGATATCTCCTGTATTCTCTCCAGTATTAGGAGTAACATTCGTAACTGTTGGAGGTGGTCCTGTAACGATAAATCTATTATTCACTAATACTCCACTTTCACCTGCAGATGTTACTACTATCACATTATAAGTACCTACAGCAATTCCTGCTGGTACAACTGCGCCACTAATTGTTGTATCAGTAACTACAAATGAACCACTTAAATTAGTTCCGTTTGATAATTTAATTAATTGAACATCATTACTGGTAGTTCCTCCAAAGAAATTAGTTCCTGTTAAAGAAATCGTCGTTGGATTAAGATTTACTCCAGTATTAGGTGTAACTACTGTTACTGATGGTAAATCCGCTGTAACTATAAATTTATTTGTACTTGTATCATTAGTTCCATTAGAAGTAGTTACAGAAACATCGTAAGTTCCTGCTTTAATTTGAGTGGGAACTACTGCATTAATAGCTACACTATCACTAACAACTGAATAACCAGTTAGACTAACAGTAGAAGGACCTCTTAATCTCACTGCACTTAATGATGATGAAAATCCAGTTCCATTTATACTTAATGTTGCAGTATTGGTATTATGAACTGTCTGAGGATTTATAGTAGTCACAGTAGGGCCCTGAACAACCACTAATTTTACAGCACTTGTACAACTACCTCCTCCTGTTCTTACTACCACATCATAAGTACCTAAACTAACTCCCATAGGAACTATAGCATTTGCTATAGAAGTATCATTAATTGTTGCACTTGCAAAAGATATATTTGTTCCTCCAGGAGAAAGAGTTATTGATTTTATATCAGAACTTGTAGAACCGCCGTAAAACTTTGTCCCAACTACTGTAATACTACTTGCCCCAGTATTACCCACTTGAGAAGGGAAAATATTTGTTACTGTAGGAGGGTCTGTTGTAACTATAAATTTTACAGAACTTGTCTGATTTTCTCCTCCATTTGTAGTAGTTATCTTCACATTGTATGTTCCTGCTTTTATTTGAGCAGGAATTATCGTATTGATAATTGAAGTATCTCCTGTTACAGAATAAGAATTAATAACAGTATTATCAGGGTCATCCAATCTTATCTGAGTCACATTATTTGAAGTTGTTCCGCCATAATAACCATAACCAGTAATAGTTATTGTTTCAGACGATAAATTAGAAGCAGTAGCAGGAGATAAACTATTAACTTTTGGAGGTAGAATTATTTTATCATACTTTATATTATAAGGACCAGTTCCTTCATACCAAACTATAGGAATAACTGAACTAACTTCTTTATAAGGTATCCTAATCTTATTTTGATTTAAAGCATCAGAATTAAATGTAGTTGGAGAAGAATCCCATATTCCATTAATACACTTTTTATAAAATATAGAATAATTATTACTTGATATATATTCACACCAAAAATACCATAGATTCTGACCATCTGTAGTTATCGCAGTACTAATATTATTTACATTAGTAGATATAGTAACTGGAGATGACCATGTTCCTGTAGCATCACAACTTTTATACATTAAATAAGTAGGTTCACTAAACCAACTACTATGTTTATATACAAGATGAATATAGTTATCATCAGTAACTGTTACAGAATAATTCTGATATGAATCATAAGGAGGAGTATTACTATTTGCAGCAGTAACAGCACTACTCCAATTAGAACCATCAAAGTATGACCATTTTATATAATTATTACTACCGCTATTGCTAAATATCGCTGGTTTCCCTTTCCACATAACTAAAGATGTTCCATCTAATCCTGTATTTACTATATCATCAGTCCTATCATAAACACTTCCAAAATTTGCATCATCTGTTGTCCTTTTTACCCTAACTTTACCTGCAGGACCACAAGCATAACCTATCCACACATAATTAGAGTCATCTTTTATTATAGAAGGATATGCCCAAGTATTGTTTGTTGCTTCTACTGTCATTTCACTTCCAATAGTCCAACTACTTCCTGAATAGGTTAACTTTTTAACATACACACTGCCGTAAGTTGCATAAGTTATAAATATATTATTGTAATTATCTATCCAAACACAAAAACCAGAAGTTGAATCTTTATTTGTAATTTGTGTTCCATTATTACCACTTACTCCATCAAAATCTGTCCAGGTTACTCCAAAATCTGTTGATTTCTTTGCATATATCCCTGTTGTTCCATACATATAAAATATTAACAATGTTCCATTAGAAGAACGAACAATATGTCTGCTATTCATCATAGAAAAACCAGCAGAACTTGTAGTATTTACTACAACAGGTGCACTTTCCACTGTTGTTGCAAAATTTATTATACATACCAAGCCCAATATAAATAAGAGTTGGCTTTTACTTAAATTATTCCAAAAAATCCTCATCATAACACCTACACAATTATTGTAGATACCCACGGGCAAATGCCCGTGGGAACTCTACTTACATTCAAAGTTTATTAGAATATTTATTCTTCTATTTCTTTTGCTTCTTTTGTTTTAACTAAACTAACATCATCTATATAAAGTTCACCAGAGGATTTGTTGTAAATATAAATATTTATGTGAAATACTCCTCCCTCTTTTTTTGGTTTTGCATAAGGAACTTGCATCTCTTTTTCAAACTTTGTCCAGTCATATGTTCCCTGCTTTAAATCCATTGTTGCCCATCCATCTCCTGGCGTACCTTCCATATTAACAAATAACCTTCCATCATTTGCATCTTTTGCTTTTGCCCATACTGTTAATTTAATTTTATCCCCTGGGTTTATTCCCATCTCATTTTTCTCATCAACATAATACAATCCACCTCTACCTTTTGTATCACAACTAATCTTTGCACAATATTTTCCAGAATGACCTTTTGATACTGCTATTGTATACATCCCATTTTCCCATTGTCCCCAGAATCCCCAGTATGCAAATGGAGAACTTTCTCCACCACTTGTATCTTCAAAATCACCATTCTTAACTAAATTCTTAGCACCCTCTTTACCTGCAGCCTTTGTATCCTTATCTGCAGATATAGATATTCCAACAATTCCTACTACAAAACAAGCTACTACCAAACATTTTAACAATTTCATATTTCATCCCTCCTTTCATTTTTCTTTTTCCCTATATTCTATATTCTGCCTTTCATCACCTCCTTTTCCTCTATCGTATCACAGAAAACTTTCCCTTCTTACTGCCACAAATTACATAATAAGTACCACCTGCAATTTCTTCACCATTTTCATTTTTTAAATCCCATTCTAATATTACACCACTTTCATTTCTTAAAGATTTTACTTTCTCTCCTACTATATTATAAATCTCCACATTAGAATTTAAAAGTAAATTTGCAAATTTTACAGTTTTTCCACTTCCCTTTGGAATTCTCGCTGGATTTGGATATATAACGATTTTTGTCTCACTACTTGTCGCTGAACTCGGAGCTATTGCCTCTAAGTTTTCTCCCATACCTTTTCTTGCGTTAAACCAATCAATTGCATTTATTGACCATTCTCCAGCCTGTCCCCAGCTTTTAGTTGTATAAGCCAATGCATTTTGAACCACGCTATTGCACCAAAAATCTGCTTTAGATGAATTACCTGAATATCTTGTAATAAGATCCATATATTGATAATCAGAAATCCCTCTTCTAACCATTTTCATCCTTATTGAAGCAACTGGTTCATCTATACCAATATAATTTCCTGGATAAAAAATATATGCCTGTGCATTTGTCCCATTATTCAATGGATTATTCCACGGATCTGTTGTCCATGCTGCACATTGCCACATATTATAGCCATACATCTTATATTTCCAAAGAATCCAAGCCCAAACTCTAAAGCCATAGATCCTTCCATCAATAGTTTCACAACCTAAATATGGTTCGCTTTCCTGATAAAACATAATATGCTCTGTAAGATTGTATGAATTTTTAAGACCTTCTCTAGGAGTAGCCAACACTTGAATAGTTTGAGTTTGACCAGTAGGAATACTCTTAATAGTTGCTCCGTTCCAAGCCCATAAGTCAACATACCCTATATTAATTAATGGATTCGCCCAATCTTTGTCACAACAAAAATCACATCTATAATATACATTTGCATTAGCACTATGAGTTGCATTTGCATAATTTCTCATCGCAGTAGTCCACTGTTCTCCTGTATATCCTTCAGCATCATGCGGTTCATCAATTAAATAATTAATAATAGTCTGTTTCCATCCTTTTGCATCAAAATGTTGTCTGTATAATTGGCTAATCTTCGTTATCTGTGCTGTATCTAAATCCAAAGTTCCATGACTATACTGACCTGATCTTGGAATAGTCGTTAACCATACTGGCACTGGATATCCATCTTTAAAACCTGTTCCATCCAAATAACGGCTAAACCTCTCATCAAAGTAAGTCCAATCAACTGTAGTACTACTACCAGAACCAGAATATTGTGGAAAAGTAGGTGATGCAGGCTGCCACCAGAAAAAAGTTGTCATCTGAAATTTATGGTCTCTTGCCATCTGATAAAATTTATTCTCTAAAGTACGAAATTGTGCACTAGTCATACTCATACCACCCCATCTATTACTTATAGTATCCCAAAAGATAAAAAATTCAAATAACCTAGTTTGTCCTACTTCACCTGGTGCATAAGCATCAGGTAGGTCAAAATCCCATACATGCAATTTTACATTTATATTAACACTTCCCGCATCACTACTCACAGTAAATGTTCCTGTATAATCCCCTTTCCCTGCAATTTTTGGTATATAAACATCTACCCATATACCCTGACTCTTTCCTGAGGCTACATTTATCGGAAGGCCATAATTAGGAACAGAAGCAGGAATCAATGCATCAGGATACCAACCTGCTCCCATTGTTGGCTTTGGCCATGTACTTGGAGAAGAAACCTGCGTATACCATTCCCTGAATATTGAAATATTAGAAGCAGGTATCGTACCACTATCTCCTTTCAAACTAGAAGTAGTCACATTAACTGAATTAAGCGCCTGGGAATTTGCATAGACTATGATTTGGAATCCTACAACCTCGTTTCTTGCTCCATAAATTGTAACTGTTCTTGTAACCGGATCCCATAGATAATTAGCATAATTAGGGCCAAAAGTTAAATTTCCATCTATTACCTTCTGGTTATCCCTGTCTATCCTTATCGTTTCATCAACACAATAAACATCCATTGATGCATATGTGTTGTTTGCCTTAGTCAAACAAAAAATTAGCCCAATGAAGTTGGCAACTGTAATAATTTTATATGTTAACTTCGTACTATATACTGTATTTTTCATATCTTCCTCCATTACTTTACTACTATTTTCCCAATCTTTCTATTACCTGCCTCATCAGTAATTAAATATAAATATAACCCTCTTGCTACTCTACTATTCTCATCATTCGTTCCATCCCATTTTACTTCACCACTTACTCCATCATTCTCATTTTTACCACGGGAAACATCAACTGAAATTGTAGTTACCAATTCTCCTGATATTGTATAAATTTTAACTACTGGGTTTTTTGTCAAATTTTTAAATTTTAAAACCCCTCCTGCTACACTATCAAAATCCACAGGATTTGGATATACAATTACATTATCTAAACTATCTGATGCTTGAATAAACTTCCCTATTCCAAAGATAGAAAATTGGCTAACATAAGTAGATATAGTTTTATTTACCATATCAACGAGATGCTCACCTGGAAGAATTTCCCATTCATTATTAGCATTTAACCTTATCATTTTAAAATCTTTCTCTATAACAGGATCATTTATCCCACTATATAAAATACTAACTAAAGCAGATTTCCCAGAATTAAAATTAGCAGGTGGCACAGTTGTTATTTTCTTAGTAGAATTACTTAAAAATGGATATATTTTAATATCTTTATATTTTTTAGAATTTGCCAATATAACATTTGGGTCATCCTTTGCATTTTCCACTATAACAGCAGTATCAATACCAAAACAAGAAGGCGGAAGACTTATTGTAATTCCTTTATCAGTATTAATAATCTCAGAATTTGGGTCAGAACCAGATATCAATACCTTAAATTTAACATCACTTGTGGTATTAGCACCTATTGTGTTTGTTTTAACTATCACATCATACACACCAGTAGTTACACCTGCTGGGATAACAGCATCTTTAATAAAATTTGTGTTAACCACATTCCAACTGATAAATCTAGTATTTTGTAAATCATTTAAATAAATCTCAGATACCTGACTTGAAGTGGTAGCACCAAAAAATCCCTCACCAGAGATATTCACAGTAGTTTGTGTAATATTTACACCACTATCAGGATTAACATTTGTAACTCTAACAAAAGTAGGCGTTATTGTTAAAATAGCACCTGTAGTATTACTGCCTGCATTCGTTGTTACTTTTACTAAATATGTCCCTGCTTGTATTCCTATTGGAACCGTTACATTTATTATTTGAGTATCTGATGAAACTAAATAACCTGATGGAATACTAAAAGGAGATACACCATTATCTAATACAATAGAAACCACATCAGAAAAATTAGTTCCTCCATAAAATCCTGTTCCCCTTATATCTAAAATTCCTCCACTACTATTGCCTACACTATCAGGAATAACCTTTGTTACAGTTGGAGCATTCCCATATACTATATACTTAACAACACTTGTTTCATTTACACCTATTGAGGTTGTAACTTTAATATCGTAAGTCCCTGCATTAGTCCCTGAAGGGATAACAGCATTTTCAATATAAGTATTACTAGATGGGGTATATGTTGTTATATTTTTTATCTTGCCATTTGAAGGATTATAAAGATTTACAGCAGAAATTAGATTAGAGGTCCCTCCGCCAAAAAAGCCATCTCCTGTGATATTTACAGTCCTATTAGAGGTATTCCAACCAGAATAAGGACTAACCCCTGTAACAGATGGACCAACCTTTGCTTCATATTGTGGAGTACTAACTGAATTTGTTCCACCACTTGTTGTTATCTGAACATTGTAAAAACCAGCAGTTACTCCAGAAGGAATTCTTGCATTAACTATAAGTGTATCACTTACCACTGTCCATCCTGTTAATGTTGGTCCACCACCTAATTGTACAAGACTAACACTATTAGAAGATGTTCCCCCAAAAAATCCTGTTCCGATAATACTTATAGTAACTGGTGAAGTGTTTCCGCCCCATTCAGGATTTAATCCTGTAACAGCAGGAGCATTTGTAGTTACTTTGTACTTGACTACACTTGTATCATTCACTCCACTATTAGTTGTTACTTTTATATTATAAGTTCCTGCTACTATACCTGTTGGGATTATAGCATTTATAATTTCTGAATCACTTATTACACTATAAGAAGTAACGGATGTATTCGCATTATCATCTAAATTAATTAATAAAACATCACTTGAACTAGTTCCACCAAAAAAGTTACTTCCTATAATACTAATTGTACTTAAAGACAAATTAGACCCATTATCAGGAATAATATTCGTAACAGTTGGTGGAACACTTTGGACCCAGAATTTTACTACACTTGTGAAATTAGTTCCTTTAGATGTTGTAACACGAACATCGTATTTACCTGGTGTAAGACCAGATGGAATTACTCCACTATTTATCACACTATCAGAAATTACAGTCCAACCTGTAATTGATGTTTCTGCAGAATTACTTAATTTTATAGAGATAACATCTGCTGAAGAACCTCCACCAAAGAATCCTGCCCCGGTTATTGTAATAGTAGTTGAAGAAGAATTACTACCATTATTCGGAGTAACATTATTAACAACTGGTCCTAAATGAACATAAAATTTATTTGTACTTGTAGGATTTGTCCCACCTCCTGTTGTTACCTTAACATCATATGTCCCAATAGACAATCCTGGTGAAATAACTGCATTAATAATAGTAGTATCACTTGAAACTGAATATTGTGTAATATTTGCACTTATAGGCCCACTTAATTCAATATTTGAAACATTTGAAAAAGAAGTTCCACCAAAAAATCCTCCACCAGTAATGCTAACAGTTGTAACTCCACTATGAGGACCACTATTTGGTACTATATTTGTAACAAACGGTGGATTTGTAGTAACCACAAAATTAACTATTCCTGTGTCATTTATTCCATTAGAAGTAGTAATCTTTACAGGATAGGTTCCTGGTATAACCCCTGAAGGAATAATAGCTTCTATTATAGTACTATCTGATGTAACACTGTAAGATGTAAAATTTACATTTGCAGGTGAACCTAATTTTATTGAAGTAACTAAGGATGAAGTAGTCCCACCATAAAACCCAGAGCCATTGATACTTATAGTAGTTGGGTTTAAATTAATCCCCGTATAAGTAGAAATAGAATTTATAAATGGTCCAATTTTCACTTGATATTTTACAGTACTTGTTAAATTACTTCCACCTGAGTTTGTAATCCTAACATCATAGGTTCCTGAAGGAGTTAACATTGGAACTATTGCATTCAACTCTGTATCACTTAATACATTATAATCAGTTAAATTAATAGAAGAGCCATCGTTTAATTTCACTTCGATTACATCATTAGAACCTTTAATTCCATAAAAATAATTTCCTTTAATAGTTAATGTTACAATCTGGGTATTACCACCTTGTATAGGAGACACATCTACTACACGAGGAAAATGAGGAACTTTATCATATTTTATAATGTAAGGACTTGCTGTCCCATCTCTCCATACTATTGGAATATATGATTCATTAGAACCAATCTTATATGGCGTATTAAGCTTAAGTTGATTCAAATTATCTGAATTCACTATTGTTGTAGTAGAATCCCATATCCCTGCTACTTTCTTCTTATATACAATATAATACGCATTCGTAGCAACATATTGGCTCCAAAATACCCATAAATCAGTGCCGTCTGTTGTTATACTAGGTCCATCATCTCCAACATTTGTAGATAACGTAGTTGGAGAAGCATCCCATGTACCCGAAGAATCACATTTTCTGTAAAATAAATTGTCAGGGTTGCCCCAAGAACCACGCCTCCATACCAAATGGATATTGTTATCTGAGGTAACAGCAACAGAATATAAACTATCAGCATTTGTGCTTGCTATAGAAACAGGACTACTCCAATTACTCCCATCATAATAACACCATCTAATGTAATTATTACTTCCCTGTCCCCAAAAACAGGCTGGGTTATTCTTCCAAATTACCATGGTAACATAAGAATAACCGGTTGTTGCCATATCATAAGTAGTATAAGTTACTCCAAAATTTGCATCATCTGGTGTCCTTTTCACCCTTACTGACATGTTTGTTGGAATACTTACAGCAACACCCGAATTATGTGTAGTTGCATTATATCCTCTTGTACATCCTGTAAATGTTGTAGAAGTTATTCCTGTATATCTTATTCTTTCAGATTCTATGGTTATTTCTCCAGAAGGAGGAAAGCCAGTAGTTGAACCTACTGTAATAGTTGTTGTTGAAGAATCTATGTTAGAACTTAAATATGTCCTTGGTGCTACTACCCAACTACCTGAAGTATGAGTAGCTTGTGTTGTACCTAAAGCTCCTCTTGTACATCCTGTAAATGTTGTAGAAGTTATGCCTGTATAAGTTATTACTTCTGAATCTATACCTATCAATCCGCTAGTGCTAAATCCAGCAGTTGACACCACTGTAATAGTTGTAGATGAAGAATCGACATCACCATTCAAAGTTGTCTTCGGAGCAGCAAATACACCTGTACCATTGCTATGAGGAGTTGCTGTTGTATTAAAATATCCTCTCGTACATCCAGTAAGTATAGTAGTACCTGTTGTTCCTGTAAAAGCTATTACTTCTGTGTCTATACTGAATACTCCTGAAGTACCAAAACCAGAATTTGATGTAACTGTTATTGTTGTAGTTGTATTATCTATATTACCAATTAAAGTTGTTGACGCAGTATTTCCTGGATTAACTCCAGTATTATTATAATATCCTATCCATACATTATTTGAACTGTCTTTGCATATTGAACTAAACCTTGGGTCATTTACTCCTGTTGATGGTTCTACTGTAAATGCAGAACCTATACTCCAATTTCCTCCTGAGTAAGTCAACTTCTTCACATAAATTACTCTATATGCTCCATAACTTATAAATATGTTATCAGAACTATCTATCCATACTGCAAATCCGCTATAACTTGGATCCACATTACATATCTGGGTCCTCCCCGCTGCTCCACTTAAATCTGTCCATGTAGCGCCATTATCCACTGATTTCTGTGCATATACACCAGTAGTACTATATCCATAAAATAAAATCAATGTTCCATTGGATGAATGAACAAGATGTCTGTTGTTAAAAGTATTTAAAGCACTTGCATTAGAAGTAGTATCTACTACAATAGGTGCACTTTCACCTGTTATGCTAAAACTCATTACACATATTAAGGCGAATAAAAAATACAATTTGACAAATCTCTTTATTCTTATCATTTTCACCATAACACCTTGTGAATTTTCAAAAAATAATTCTTTTTTCGCCTTATCACAAAAAATTTTCTAAAACAACATCTTCTGCTATCCAAAATCTTTCAAATGTCTTAGGTCTATTTCTTTTTATCTCATTTATTTCTTTTTCAAAATCCTCTTTTGTTTTTCTAAATATAGCAAACTGTGACTTTTGAGTAAGTAATGCTTCTAATCGTTTTTCGGCAAAATCTGTTACATCAAAAAGAATCAAGGGTAGAGGATCAATTACACCCTTATAATAGTAAATATAAGGGGTTTTCCATGGTTTACCCAACTCCACCGCTACAGGTTCACCAGCATGGAAACATGCATCTTTTGTAATAATATGAGTATTACGATGGTCTTTATGCTTGTCGTAAGGACCATGTGTAAATATTGCATCAGGTTTAATTCTACGAATTAATCTTATGCAATTTTTCAAAATTTTTCTGTCATTAATCAATCCCATATCAGGAGAGTTAAGTATCTTTCTGAAATTTATCCCTAAAACTTTATCACATGCTTTAGCCTCTTTTTTTCTTATTCTTACAATTTTATTTTTTAGTCTTTTATCCGAATAACCCTCACATCCGTTAGTCATAATAACAACTGCTACTTTAACTCCATAGCTAGATAATTTGGCTATTGTCCCTGCCATTGTAATTTCATCATCCGGATGTGCCCCAAAAACAAGTATCTTTCTATATGGGAATATATGATCCTTAGACATTATCCCTCCCTCTGTTTTAGACAAAATCTAAATCTTAAATTTTTCACCTCAAAACCACTAAACATTCTCATTTTAGTTTTTCTATTAAATCTCCGATTTTTTCTCTTAATTCTTCAATTTTCTTTGGATCCTCAGAATAACTACCTGTTGAGGTAACAATTTCCTCTGAAACCATTAAATCTTGAATTTCCTTGGAAATTTTACTGTCTAATTTACTTTTATTTGCATTGAACTTTTCTCTCAAAATATACAAATATTCATAATCTTCAAACCCTTCTCTTAAATTAGAAAGTCTGATTGATGGTATAGCTGTTCCATCTGGTCCCGGATATAATAAATAACCATCTTGTCCCCCTTTATCATCTGCTTTCCAATCAGTAAATTCAACTGATTTCCAATATTCTTTATAAGAAGAAGCATTATCCTTCCAAGAAACAGAGCTCCAATATTCAAAACCAACTGCATTATATTTCCAGCAAAACCAAGAAAGTACTCTTGCATCAAGAGGAAGGTATTCAACAAATAAATTTGGTGGATCTGCTGGCCAGATACATACAGCAAGCCATACCTCTTTTCCTTTCTTCTGATACTCAGATACACCTGTCCCCCAATACTGAGCGACATATACATCCCATATATCTACATAATCATTAAGTTCTCGCACTCCTTCAGGTTCATTTATACATTGATAAATCTTTAATTTTTTATTTACACTTCTTATAACATTGGAAATCTTTTTAACTTCTGGCCATGCAGACTTTGGAGCTTCATCATAAGTGTAAACAAAAGCATAATCCAGCCATCCTTTTTTTTCCAGAAAAGCAGAGTATTCCCTTAAATATTGCTTCAACTCTTCCTGATACTTTTGAGAGTATTCCTTCTGGTTTTCTCTCTTTAAATTAGGAGTAAGTCCCATAATAAAAGCATTTAATCCTCTATCAAAAGCCCACGTTAGTCTTCTTTCAACTTCTGAAAAATCCAACGAACCAAGTTCTCCCTGTACAGGTCCAAAAATCTTCCACCACATACCTAATGCTATATCTCCTCCAACACCTAATCTATACTCAAGTAAAGTTCCCCAGTAATTTCTAAAAATTTCATCCCTTTTAGCAACATTTTCTTTTCCTTCCATAGGAATAACCGATTTATAAAATTTTTTAATGGTTTCTGTAGGTGTCCAGCACATTGTTTTTAAATGTAAAGTTTTTGGCAGAGAAAAATCCCTTACTTTTAGTGATATCAAAACTTCCTCAGACTTCATATTAATAGGTGTAATTTTTATTCTCCCTTTATATTTACCAGCAACTGTATCAGTAGGTACATATATTGTTACCCAAAAAGGTTGTACTTCTGTTGACTTTACGTTTACAGAAAAATTTGGTATCAACGGATCAGGATACCACCCTGGTTTTCTACCTGAAAAAGTTTTCTCAATTTTAACATATCCAACAATATTTATTTTTATATTATCCTTTGATATCTTCAACTTTCCATCTTCTCCTATAAAATCTTCTGGTTCGATTTTAATTCCTAATAAATCTCTTGACTTTGGCAATATAACAAGTTGGAATGTCTCATATTCATTTTTAGCACATGAAATTTCTATAGGATTTTTTACTGTCTCTCCTTTGAATGCTTTATCTTTAAAAACTCTTTTCATCGAAGACTGATATCCTACAGAAAAATCTTCACCACCATATATCAAATTACATAGAAAAAAGAAAATAACTACTCTATATACTATATACTGTATACTATATACTTTCATTACTCCTCCTCTTCTGTTTTAGCTATTTTCGTTAAAGAAACATCATCTATATATACATCACCCGCTGTTTTATTATAAAAAAACAAATTTATTCTGGGGTTCTTACCTCCTTTACCATATGGTACTATAATCTCTCTCTTCATTTCCATCCAATCATATGTCCCAGGCTTACAATCAATAGATTTCCATCCATCACCAGGGTCACCTTCAAAATTCACAAATATTCTACCCATCGCGTTATCCGCTTTTATCCAAAAAGTAAGTAAAAGTTTAGAGCCTCCTTCTACTGAAATAAGAGGTGTACAAATTCCTCCTCTTCCTTTAGTTACACAACTAATTTTAACTGCATTTTTCCCGGTCCTACCTGGCACTACTTCACATTTATACTCCCCACCTTCCCATTTTCCACCAAATCCCCAGTTTAAAAAAGGTGAGTTTTCCACTTTATCATACATTTCAGGCTCTTTTGTAACCAAATCACCTAATCCGTTGCCTAAAATTTCAAACCCTCCATTTAAAATCAAGTTTTTCTCCTCGCAAATTCCAAAATTTATAAGAGCAATTATGAAAGCAATTATTACTAAACTTCTTTTCATATTCATTTACCACCTCCTTGTATTTTTTATACTACTTTTACCATTTAAATTATTACTACTTAACTAATTTACTTATCTTTTCAATCTGTAATGCAATTTTACTTCGTAATTTTGTTATATCTTCAGGTTTTTCAGTATATCCTCCTTTTGAAGTAATTACTCCTTCCAAACTAAGCAATTTTTCTGATTCATCTATTGTAGCAAAAGGCACTCCTCTTTTTTTTGCTTCTTTTATCTTCTCACTTAGTATAGTAAAATAATCATGATCTTCAAATCCATCTCTTAGAGCAACAAGTCTAATTGAAGATAAAGCTGTTCCTTTTGGTCCGGGATATAACAAATATCCCTCTCCATTATAGTTTGAAAATGTATTTGGCTTCCAAGGTGTCTTAATCTTACTCCAAATTTCTTCACTGTACGCATTATTTGCCCACGAATTCGCACACCAGTATTCAAATCCAGATGCTTTATAATGCCAACACAACCATGGTAGAATACGAACATCTATTACGCTATACTCTATAAACACATTCGGTCTATCAAAAGGATATACACAAACAGCAAGCCATAGCTCTTTTCCTTTTTGCTGCTCCTCTATTACTCCACTTGCATTGTATTGAGAAACATATATATCCCACACATCAACATATCCTGAAAGTTCTTTAACACCTGCCGGTTCATTAAGACATTGGAACACTTTCAATTTTGGATTTACACCTTTAATCACACGGGAAATTTTTTTAACCTCAGGCCAAAAATTTCTTGGTGCTTCATCAAATACATAAACATAAGCCATATCTAACCATTTTTTCTCTTCCAAATGTTTAGAAACCTCTTTTAAGTATTTTGCAAATTTATTCTTGAATTCTTCTGAATATTCCTTACCCCCTCCTCTCGCTAAATTAGGAGCATATGCCATCACAAAACTATTCATACCTCTATCTATTGCAAATTGCAATAATTCATCCATTAAAGAAAAGTTTAAATCTCCTAAATTACCTTTTACAGGCCAACTAGGTATTCCTCCTCCTGTTCCAGCAGCTATCTCTCCTCCAGGTCCTAATTTATGTTCCAAAAGCACAGTATAGTAATTCTTCATAATGTCTATTACTTCTAATCCCAAATCTTCCAAAACCGTTGCATAAAAAGAATTTATACTGCTTCTGGAAACCCAACACATTGTTTTCAAACTACACTTTTTTGGTAATTCAAAATCATAAACCCCAACAGAGAGTTTTACAACAGACGGTGTAGAATTACTAACATGAATATTTACTTCCCCTGTATACTTTCCTGGAAGTGCTGTCTTTGGAGCATAAACAGTAATCCAAATAGGTTGAACTTCATTTTGAGTAACATCAAAACTCATATTAGGAAGCAACACATCAGGATACCAGCCTATCCTCTCAACATAATATGGTGCACCTTTTTTTACATTTACATATCCCACAACATTGATTTTTAAATTTTCTTTACTTATCTTTGCACTACCATCTTCTTTAGTTAAATCAGTTATACTAACTTTAACACCCTTTAAATCTTTTCCATTAGGAATTATTACTAATTGAAATGATTCATACTCGTTTTTTGCCAAAGATATCTCAACATTGTCTTTTATTTCGCCTTTAAAAGTTTCATCTAAAAATATTTTTTTCATAGAACTTTCAATTCCAATTTGGTAGTCCCCTCCAATAGCAATAGCAAAACTAATACATAAAAAAATTATTGTTTTCATATAATCTCCTTTCTTTTAAAACTGTTGTTTTGGCTTACTGGTTGAATCTCTAATGATTAATTTAGTCTCCACCTCACGATAGACTGGTGAAGTTTCATATTTATTGATTATATCCAGAAGCAATTTAACTCCTTCCCTACCAACTTCATAATCAGGAACATCAACAGTAGTTAAAGGAACCTCATATATGGAAATAGGAGAAATATTATTAAAACCTGCAACAGAAATATCTGTGGGAATCTTTATTCCCATTGAGAGTAAAGTCTTCATCACACCTACTGCCTTCATAACATTAGTAGCAAATACTGCTGTAAAATCTTTTCTTCTTTTTAAAATTTCTTTGATTGCTACTCCACCTGCTTCTTCTGTAAACTCTACTGTTTCCTCAACAAGCTCCTCATCAAAAGTCAAACCATGTTTTTCCAATGCCTCCCTATAGCCATAAAACTTTGCAATTTCCCAATCATGAGCAAAAGGAATAGTTACCTCCCCCCTTATACATGCAATTTTTTTATGCCCTAATTTTATAAGATATTCTACTATATTATATGCTCCTTTCTTATGGTCCCTAAGAATAAAATTGTATCCTTCTCTAATTAAAGGCATATCCAAAATAACATATGGGAAAGAATTAGCCTTACAGAGTTCTATGCCATAATTATAACCTGCCAAATGAAGAAATAATAAACCTTCTAAAGATTTACTTTTTATAATCTCCTGAATCTGCAATCTTAAATGCCTCTGATTTTCACACGAAATAATTTCTATGTTATTATCACTCTTTATTTCTTTAATTTCATCTACTATTCCACTAAAAACTTTTCCCTCAAATTTCTTAACTTCACCAAATATTACTAACCCTAATTTATTTTGTCGATTACCATATCTAATAAACTTTGAAAATTCAGATGAAACAAAAGTCCCTACTCCATTTTTTCTATAAACAACTCCTTTTGACACAAGGTTAGAAAGTGCTTTGTTTACTGTAAGGACACTAATATTATATTTCTTAGCAAGTTCCCTTTCTGAAGGTATCTTTTCATTTGCTTTAAATATACCATTTTTAATAGATTCTAAAATACAATCTTCAAGTTGTTCTACTTTAGTTATCTGTTTAAATTCTATATTTCTCTCCACAATTTATCTCCTTTTAGTGATATGCGAACTAGTCCACATATCACTAACAGTATTATAACAAATATTTTGATTTTTGTCAAGCACCAATGTAATCCCCGATGCCAAGCATCGGGGCTTTTTTTATTATTATATTTCCTCGGATTGCTCCTTAATATACCGCGCCATCGCTTCCTTCGTTAGCCCTGTCCCTACACTTCTTATAAAATATCCTCCTGCCCATATCTCCCCTCCCCAATATTCACTCCTCAACCATTTATATTTCTCAAATAAATACGATGTACTCTTGCTCTTTAGTATTTGCACTATCTGCGACGGAGCAATCCTCGGTGGGGTGCTCACCAGACAATGTACATGGTCTATCATTACTTCTATCTCGCCCATTTCCATATCATAATGCATCGCAATTTCTCGAAAAACCCTTTTGGTTGTAAATTACAAGTAAAAAGTCCCATTTTTTGTAATCAAAATGACCCACCCCCTCTACAAAGTTATCCACAACATTACAACATATCCCACTA
>Ga0123519_10001079_pt1 | contig 47333 bp, 44 predicted proteins | sample YelNatPaOPRAMG02_FD_87396 | JGI IMG/M metagenome (GOLD analysis project Ga0123519, IMG submission 87396) | Hot spring microbial communities from Yellowstone National Park - Yellowstone National Park OP-RAMG-02 (version 2) | ecosystem: Environmental > Aquatic > Thermal springs > Hot (42-90C) ...
ATAATCAACTGGAATGTCGAGATGCTTCTCAGTAAGACAACCACCTGATGGTCCGCCTGTCTGAACCGCTTTGAATTTCTTGCCGCCAGGAATACCACCCCCTATATCAAAGATTATCTCTCTTAAAGTGATTCCAAACGGAACCTCAATTATCCCTGTATTGTTTATTTTGCCGACGAGGGAGAAAGTCTTTGTACCTTTGCTACCTGCGGTACCTATTTTGGAATACCAGTCTGCGCCGTTGTTGATGATAAGCGGCACATTAGCCCAAGTCTCAACATTATTGATGTTCGTTGGTCTTCCCCAAAGACCGCTTATCGCTGGGAAAGGAGGTCTCGAGCGAGGCATTCCGCGTTTTCCTTCTATTGACGCAATCAATGCGGTCTCTTCTCCGCAAACGAATGCGCCTGCACCTTCTCGTATCTCGATGTCAAACGAGAAACCGCTTCCAAGGATGTTATTGCCGAGAAGCCCATACTCTCGCGCCTGTTCAAGCGCATTTCGACAACACTTCACCGCGAGAGGATACTCCGCACGTACATATATGAACCCTTTTGTAGCACCGATTGCATACGCGCCGATGACCATCCCTTCTATGACACTATGCGGATTGCTTTCCAATAGAGACCTGTTCATAAACGCCCCGGGATCGCCTTCGTCCGCATTACAGACGATATATTTCACTCCATCAGGAGATTTCGCATTACGACAGGCTTCCCATTTCCGCCCTGTCGGGAAACCTGCACCGCCACGACCACGCAAACCCGCCTTCTTCACATCCTCAATAATCGCATCAGGAGCCTTATAAAATAGCGCCTTTGAGAGTGCCGTGTAACCACCTGCTGATATGTAGTCTCTGATATCAGTCGGGTCAATCCATTCGTGACGCTCGGTAAGAAGCCTCTTCTGTTTCTTATAGAATGGGATTTCTGCCATCCCTTTTGCCAACTCTTTCGTGACAGGGTCCTTATAAAGAAGTCTTTCTATCACTTTTTCTCCGCAAACAGTCTCTTTAATGATTTCTGGGACATCCTGCGGAGAGACTCTCTGGTAAAGAACACCAAGCGGTTTTATTATGACCATCGGCTCTATTTCACAAAAACCCAGACAGCCAGACAATCGCAATTTTACTTTATCGGTAAAACCCAACTTATTAAGTTCAGACTGGAATGCTTCCACAACAGGTTTGCTACCTTTCAAGATGCAACAGGTGGCGTTTGCAGATACGACTATCTCTTTTTCGTATTTCTGCGCCGCTTTTAAAGACTCTCTCAATTCCTCCAATTCTTTAACGGTTTGCACTCTCATCTTTGTCCCTCCGTAAGTGTTCATCAATGAGAGAAGAGACTTTCGCAGGAGACATATGTCCGTAAATTTCATCGTCTATCGTCATAATCGGACCAAGAGCGCACGCACCTAAGCAAGCAACCGTTTCAAATGAGAAAGTCAAATCTTTAGAAGTTTGACCATCTTTTAAGCCAAGTTTTTGTTCGACAGATTCAATAACTCTTTTGGAGCCGCGAACATGACAAGCGGTTCCTCTGCAGCAACGAACCAGATGTTTGCCGCGTGGCGTTAGATAAAACTGCGAATAAAAAGTGACCACGCCGTAGATTTTTGATAACGGAATGCGAAAATGGTCTGCTGCGAGTCGAAGCGCCTCTTTCGGAAGCCAGCCGTACTCCTCCTGAATAGATTGGACTAACGGAATCAGAATATCGTCTTTACGCCCTTCAAACCGTTTGAAAATCTTTTCCAGAGCGGTCAAATCATATAGTCTGTTTTCAGATGCCTCCATTCCTATCGCCTCCCTGCATTTTTGTAATAACTATCTGTTAGAGACCATTATATCAGATAGGCGGTATCTATCAAGATAAAACGATTTTTTCAGTCGAGTGCGCCCATCAGCGAATACGAATTGAAAAAATAACAAGAGCCTCTAACGAGCGATAGATATCGGAAAACAAGGTAGTGAGATGAAAAACCGACGGTTTACATTTGTAAAATTTATGTAACTGGATTTCAACAAACTAACTTGTATAGACAATACTTTGACAACTTTGTCTTTATGTGTAATAATAATTTATGCAGAAAGCAAGATAAGGGAGGTATAAATATGCGTAAATGCGTAATCATTTTCGTGGTTTTGTTCATCTGTGTGTTTCTGTTAAGCGACGAAATCGTCGTAGTGCTTGAAGGCGGAAAATCGCTTCGCGGGACGGTTGTTGAGGAGAACGATGATGAGATAGTACTTAAACTCTCATCCGGTGCCACGATGAAGGTTGAGAAATCCAAGATTCAGAAGATAATGACTGATGCGGAAGTAAGGAAAGAGTTTGAGAAGAAATATGCTGAAACGGATAAGACGAAAGTGGACGATTTGTATGAACTCGCCAAATGGTGCGATAAATATGGACTGAGGGACAAATACGCCGAATTACTCAGGGAAGTTTTGAAACTGAGTCCTGAACATCCGTTCGCGAAAAAGGAACTCGAGATTCTCGAAGGGAAGATGAACATTCCAACGGTTCCAAAGAAGGATGAAACGACAACCACACCAACCAAGCCGAAGGAGACAGGCAGTGAGGATAAACCCACGGAGGTGGCGAAACCCGAGACCGGCCCGAAAGATCCTGCCAAGATTGATTGGTTCAAAGGTGGAGGTGTTGCAGGCGGAAAGAGCAAACACGCAGGTTCGCAATTCAAACCGAAAGGCTGGAGCAGTGCTCTTGATAAGGCGATTCAATGGATTGCGACCCATCCGACAAGAATCGAATACGCACCTGTTGGGCAGGTAGTAACGATGGGGTTCTGCGGGCTTGCGCTCATCGCCGCAGGCGTGAAGCCTGATGAAAGCGACGCAGGACGGAAACTTTCGGAACTGATAAACGCTTGTATGCGTGCGACACCCGGCTTAAATATGCAGGAGAACTGGGGGTTGGGTGTTGGTGGTATGTTCCTTTGTGAAGCCTATATGGTTTGTCCGTCTGAGGACCTCCGCGCCGCAATTGAGAAAACCGTCCAGAGAGTTGAGGCGAATATGCTTGAAACAGGCGGTTTCGGACACGATGGCTCAAGAGGCAACAATGTGCTCGGATACCGTGAACTTGAAATAAACTCGAACTGGATTGTCGCGTTTATGGGGATGGCGAAGCAACTAAAGATTCCTATAGACAAGGAAAAATATGCGATGATGATAGAGTACATCAAAAAATGTGCAGCAGGTGGTGGTGTTGGCTATTCCCATGTTAACAAATGGCCTGCCACAGGAAGAACAGGTGGCGCCATTGCGGCGTTCGCCTGCTGTAAACTATGGAATGACGATTTCTTCGGAAGAATGTGCTCATATCTGAAAGGCAGAATGCGTGATACTCCATATGGACACGCTTCCCCTTGTCTTGGTTATGTCGGCTCCGCTCTTGGCGCAGTTCACGCTGGACCTGAAGTTTGGGATGAGTTTGTTAAAGAATTCTTCCCGAAACTCATCGAAAATCAGAACCCTGATGGCTCGTTCAAGTTCATTCCAAACCCGAAGGAGAACATAAAGACCGAGGAGCCGATGGTCGCATTGAGAACAGGCTGTTATGCGCTCTGTCTTGCCATTGACAAGGGCAATCTGCACTGGTTGAGCGGTTATTACGGCGGTTACGGTCCGTCAAAATAACGGAGACAGCCCAGACGAACAATATCAGTGCTGAGTGATGGAAAAGTCTTCTCATTCTCCACGGTGTTTACCTGTTTATTTCTGCGGTTGTTTTGATTCCTCTTCGGCGGCGATAATCTCCGCCGCTTTTTTTCCTGCCTCCGTTTCAGGGTATTTCGCTATCAAAAGTTGTAACCGTGCTTTTGCCGCTTCAATCTTCTTCTCTTGTTTCAGCGTCAGATACTCCTGATAAACCTCATCCGCTTCTAACTGACGCCGCAGTGTCTTGTCTTTACTATAGCGCGAATGTAACTCTTTTATCTCTTTGCCTTCTTCAAGCGCGGAGAACTGATAAGAAGCCGTCTTCAAAAGTCTTTCCGCAGCCACGAACTCGCCTGTCTTTTCAAGAGTTTTCGCACTTCTCAAAACTACCCTCGCATATGCTCTGATTTCTTCGAGGAGATAACTCGCATCTTTTTTCTGTTCCTCCGTCGCACTCGGCTTCTTCAAAATCACTTCACAACCCTGTATCGCTTTTCTGAAGTCCCCCTCAATCACAGCATCTACTTCGTTCTTTAGCGAAACATCTTTTTTAGGTCTAAAACCTTTTATCTCTCTCGTAAACGGAAACACCCCTTCGAGTGCTTTTTCGATTTCTTGCTTGACGGCTTCGACATTCTTCTGCGCACTACCAACCCAAGAGACTATTCCTTCTGCGTTCACTATGAACGCTGTCGGCACCTTGTCAACCTTGTATAACCGCCTTGATGTTTTGCTTTCGTCATCTACCGCAACCGCAAATGTCACTTGTCGCTTCCTGATAGTCTCGCTTATCTCCGTAGGTCTATCCCGCGAGATTCCTATGACAACGAGCCCTTTCTCCTTATATTGCTGATGAAACTCTTCAATTTTCGGAAGAGCCTCTTCACTAACCTCGGAGCCTACACGCCAGAAGACTAAAAGAACGACCTTCCCGCGCAGAGCACTGAGAGAATATTCTTGAACCCTGTGTTTAGGAACATTAAACCATTCTGCGACCTGCAACTCAGGCGCCACCTTATCAAGCAGATCCTCCGCCGCAAACACTAAAACAGCCACACAAACAACTGAAATCCCAAGCCATAGTCTTAAAATTCCCATACGCTTCTTCTCCAACCGCTTTCTTACTATTCTAACAGACTGCCTCGTACTTTGAACAGACAGAAAACAAAACAGATTGTCAGAATTATGTAGAGAAAGCAAGAATTAAGAGCCAGGAGTCCGAATGGTGCGTGTAAGTACTTCCTGAACGATAGTCTCAACCGCCATTTTAACTACCGTCTGAACAGCAAGTTCTTTCCCCAACTGCACCGCGTCGAGATTTATGTCTTTGTAGATAAGCACTTCGCCTGTTGCGCGTTTGGTCATCTTCAATCCACCACTTATACGGTATCTGAATTTGTCAGGACCATATGCCTGACTCCTCTCTGCGACTACAAGTGAAAATTTCCCTTCAAGTGCCATATCGGTTGGCTGCGTCGCTCCTTTAACAATTACATACCCACGCGCCTTGAGCGCTTCGGCGAGCATATCATCAAAAGGAACTCCCAAAAGCGCTGTATCTTCACCTTCAATACCGATGTTCAACGCTATTGAGTTAACAGGAACCTTTGGCTGTTCAGGCTGTGAAGGTTGGGACTTTCGTTTGAAAAGATGGCAGGAGCATAAGACAATCATTACAGAAACGAAAAGGAAAACCCCAAACTTGCGCATCCCGTTTCTCCTTATCCAAAAACAAAAGTATTATATCCGAAAGAGGCAGATTCAACAAATATTTCAACCTTCTCTCAGAAATTAGTCTCTCAAAGTTGCTTTTCTCTGCCCATTAGCAAGTCCTTCCTCACCTTCAATGAATACCCTGCACATCTCTCCTGTAACTTTGGCTTAAGTTAAAGACTGAACTGTGAGGTAAAAAGCGCTCTGATTTCATAACGGCGGACTTTTGCAGTCGCTGTTTTCGGAAGAGAATCCGTAAAGACAATTTTGCGCGGGAGTTTATAATCCGCAATGTGATTCCTCATATAAGACAACAATTCTTCAGAGCTCGTTCGGCAGTCTTTGGCAAGCACAACCGCCGCAACAGGAACTTCTCCTGAATGTGAGTCCGATACACCAACAACTACACAGTCCTCAACCGATGGATGACGAAGAAGAACCGCCTCAACCTCCTGAGGATATAGTTTCAATCCCTTGACACTAATCATATCTTTCTTTCTGCCGACTATGTAGATGAAACCATCTTCATCAAGTTTTGCCATATCGCCTGTCAGTAGCCATCCTTCTTTTATACATTCACAGGTCTCTTTCGGACGATTCAAGTAACCGAGCATAACATTATCGCCTTTGACACATAATTCTCCGATTTCGCCTCTTGGAACTGGCTCTCCTTTTTCAGAAATGATGCGTATTTCTACTCCTTCAAGCGGTAGTCCGACGGAAGACTTCTTCCGGTTTTCGAGACGGTTGAACGAGACGACGGGCGAGGCTTCCGTAAGCCCGTAGCCCTCAAGAAGCGGAACTCTGAAGCGGTTTTCAAAATTGACGAGAACATCAAGCGGAAGGGGGTCGGCGCCGCTAATACAGAAACGAAGAGGATTGAAAAGACGAAACATCATACGGGAGAAGAAACCAGGTCGTGGAGCGTTCGTCAGCGCACGATAGAGTTGTGGAATGCCAACAAAGATAGTGACCCTGTTTTTGAAAACCGCTTTCATCACGCGCTTGAACGGCTTAACTGAAGCGAGCATCGTCGTAGTCGTTCCTGAAAGTAGCGGTGTAAGAAGACAGACGGTAAAAGGGAATGTATGCGCAAGAGGCAGAATACAAAGGAAATTCTCATTGGGTTTTATAGGGATAGTCTTTAAGCAGGCGTAGGCGTTTGAGAGAAGATTCTTGTGAGTGAGTTGCGCACCTTTGAGTTGTCCTGTTGTTCCCGATGTGTAAGCGATGAGGGCGACAGAGTCAGGTTTTGAAGGAGTTGATTTGAAAACCGAAAGGAGACTTGAATCTTCGGAACAAGACCATCGTTCGATTTCCTCTGTTTTCTCGTCAATATTCAAAGTACGCTGAACGGGCGTCTTCCTGTGAAGAGTTGCTTTCGCTGTTTCGATGAATTGAGTCTCCGTTATAAGAAGTTTGGTTCCCGAATCGTTTAAGATGTAATGGATTTCGTCAGGCGAAAGCCGAGTATTGAGCGGAACTATTTGCGCGCCGAGATGGAGCGCGGCGAGTACACTTACAGCGTACTCCGGGCGGTTGCTTAAATAAACCGCAACACAGTCACCACTTCTGACGCCAACAGAATTCAGCGTTTCGGCAAAGGTCAGAGCCTGCTTTATGAGTTTTAAGTAAGATATCTTTTTATTCTCGTATATGATGGCTGTCTTATAAGAATTCCTTTCGGCAGATGCCGCTATGGCTTGGGGTATCGTTCTTTCCACCAGAAAGTCTCCTTTTTCAAGGGACGCAAGAGAAACTTTATTCTTCGCGTTTAAGGAGCATATCTTTGACTTTCATAATCCGCGTGCGGCTTGAGCGGTCTGTTTCGTCGAGTTTAGAGGAGATAAACTTCGCGGTCTCAACGAACTGGGGTATGATTATGTATTCCAGTGCATTCACACGCCGCCGCGTCTTCTCTATCTCTTTCGCTAATCTGCGCACCGTCTCCTCCTTCTCGGCAAGAACAATCAGTCGCTCGAAGATATTGCGCAACGACGCTATTGCAGAATCAAGTTCGGCACCAGTGATGACAGCGCTGTAAGTAGGATTGAGTTTAAAAACTTTCAATACGAATCGCGGAACAGGAGTATTTATCAGTTTCACTGTGCTGATGTGAAGTTCAATCTCTTTCTCGCATTCCCGGAGCGCTAAGTCAATCATTTGAGGACCAGATGTCGCAGCCCCGAGCGCAAATTTAGCAAACACAGTCGGTAGTTCTTTTGCAAGTTCCATCCGCAGGTTATAGTAGTCATCCAATACGGCTGTAAACTCTTTCATAAGTCCGTCGAGTTTGTCTTCAAGGAGTTTATGTCCACGCCTCGCTATGACGAGCCTTTTACGCAGTTTCAGTAGTTCCATCCTTGTCGGACTGACCCGAATCTTCATTTGACTTCTACCCTTTCGACATAATACTTATCAATGAACTCCGTCTTTATTCTTTTTAGTTCAGACTTCGGCAGAATCCCTAAAAGTCTCCAGCCTATCGCAAGACTCTCTTCAATCGAGCGGTTCTCATATTCGCCTTGAGCAATGAACTCTTTTTCAAACGCGACCGCAAACTTGACATAAATCAGGTCTGTTGGAGTAAGAGCGGATTCTCCGAGAACAACAGCGAGTTCCTGGGCGTTTTTACCGCGAGCATAAGCAGCATACAACTGGTTCATAACGCCCTGATGGTCTGCTCGTGTCTTGCCTTCCCCAATTCCTTTGTCTTTCAGTCGTGAAAGGCTCGGCAAAACATCAACAGGAGGATATATGCCCTCATTGTGCAGTGCGCGAGAGAGTATTATCTGTCCTTCGGTTATATAACCTGTAAGGTCAGGAACAGGATGAGTTTTGTCATCTTCCGGCATCGTAAGGATAGGAATCTGGGTTATAGAGCCTGGCTTGCCCTTTATCCTTCCTGCGCGTTCGTATATCGTTGAAAGGTCTGTATAAAGATAGCCTGGATACCCACGGCGGCTGGGAACTTCCTTCCGAGCAGCGGAGACCTCACGCAGTGCCTCGCAATAGTTGGTCAAGTCCGTCAAAATGACGAGAACATGCATATCAAGGTCAAACGCAAGATATTCCGCAGTAGTAAGCGCGATTCGCGGAATCGCTATTCTTTCAATCGCCGGGTCATCAGCGAGGTTTATAAACAAAACAGAATGCTCTCTTGCGCCTGTCGAGCGGAAATCCTCTATGAAGAAATTGGCTTCCTCAAAAGTGATTCCTATGGCTGCGAAAACGACAGCGAATTTTTCTCCTGTTTTTAGAACCTTCGCCTGTCTTACAATCTGAGCAGCCATTCTCGAATGGGGTAAACCCGCGCCGGAGAATATCGGCAGTTTCTGTCCCCGCACGAGCGTGTTTAAGACATCAATCGTCGAAATTCCTGTTTGAATGAACTCACTCGGATAGTCCCTCGCATAAGGGTTGAGCGGAATACCGTTCACATTCATAACTTTCTGCGGGATAATAGGAGGACCGCCATCTCTCGGACGCCCTGCGCCATCAAATATCCTCCCAAGAACATCGGGAGAAAGTCCTATTTCAAGCCCTTTGCCGATGAATCTTACACGGGAAGATGCAGGGTCAACTCCGCTCGTTCCTTCAAACACTTGAACGAGACACCTGTCCTCGGAAACTTCGAGAACGCGACCACGACGCGGACGCCCTACCCCAATATCAATCTCAACTAACTCACCGTAAGTCACACCAGTAGTGTGACGCACCAGTATCAGCGGTCCAATTACATCTTCAATCGTTTTGTATTCCTTCATCACAAGAATCCTTTAATAACTACCTTTTCATTTTAACTCGCTGTCAACACCGCTCTCGCTCTCGACTTCCGACACTCCCTCCTCTTCTTTTTTCGTGAGCGCCGCAATCTCCTTAACTATCCTATCCGCGAGTCGGTCTATCTTGTCCTTCTCTTCTTCTGGGGTATATTTCGCACGCGCTATATCTACGAAGAACGGCTGTTCAAGTATTTGCCAAAGAGGAATACCACGAGCAAGCGCATCAGAAGCAGCATCATAAACTCTCAATATCAGGTCAAGAAGTTTCCCTTGTTTTGCAAGAGTAGTGTGGGTATCAACTGGGTCGAATGCGATTTGGTGGAGGAAATCTTCACGAATCATACGCGCCGCCTGCATAAGCAACTGGTCAGCACTCGAAAGCGAGTCCACACCGACAAGACGCACAATCTCCTCTAATTCAGCCTCGCGCTTGAGAATCGCCATTGCCCTACGCCTGTTCTCCGACCATCGTGGATGGATATTCGCATCAGCATACTTGCCGATTACATCTCCGTAAAGCGAGTAACTTATAAGCCAATTTATCGCAGGGAAGTGGCGCTGGAAGGCGAGTTTGTCATCAAGTCCCCAGAAGACTTTTGTGACCCGCAAAGTGCTTTGAACGACAGGTTCAGAAAAATCGCCGCCCGGAGGGGATACCGAGCCAATTACGGAAAGACTACCCCTTGGTTCTCCTTTCCCAAGGAGAATAGCACTCCCGCCCCGTTCGTAAAATATCGCCAGACGGGAAGCAAGATAAGCAGGATAGCCCTCTTCGCCGGGCATCTCTTCAAGCCGTCCGCTTATCTCGCGCATTGCTTCCGCCCACCGTGATGTCGAATCCGCCATTAAAGCGACATCATAGCCCATATCGCGGAAATACTCGGCAATCGTGATACCGACGAACACAGAAGCCTCTCTTGCCGCAACAGGCATATTCGAAGTGTTCCCGATAAGCACAGTTCTCTCCATTAGTGGGCGACCGCTTTTGGGGTCTGTGAGTTCAGGGAACTCAAGGAGAACATCAGCCATTTCGTTGCCTCTCTCACCGCAACCGACAAAAACGATGATGTTTGCGTCAGCCCATTTGGCGAGTTGATGTTGAACAACCGTTTTTCCGCTCCCAAACGGACCTGGTATGCAAGCCGCTCCGCCTTTTGCAATAGGGAAAAACATATCAATCACCCTCTGTCCTGTCGTAAGCGGCTCAGAAGGAGCGAGCCTTCGGACCACTGGACGCGCATTGCGCACAGGCCATCTCTGGAATAGGTAAAGTGGAACATCACCGTCCGATGTGGTGAGAGTTCCTATCTCTTCTTCAACAGTGAATTCACCTGACTTGATTGCCTTAATCTTGCCTGACTGCGTCGGTGGCATAAGGATTTTATGGACTACAAGAGGCGTTTCCTGAACAGTGCCGAGAATGTCGCCGCCAGAAACGGAATCGCCGACCTTCACCTTTGGCTCAAACTTCCATTTTTTCTTTCTATCAAGCGCAGGCGCGTCTGCCCCGCGTACGATGAAATCTCCGAATTGCACGCGCAAGACATCCAACGGGCGCTGGATTCCATCATAAATAGACCCTATCAGTCCTGGACCGAGTTCAACGGACAGAGGATTGTATGTTCTTAACACAGGCTCGCCCGGACCGATGCCTTCCGTCTCTTCGTAAACTTGAATGAAATACCTGTCGCCGCGAATTTCTATAATCTCGCCGAACAGTTTGAGTCTGCCTACGCGGACAACCTCAAACATCTTCGCTCCGACGAGCCCCTTCGCTACTACCAAAGGACCGCTAACCTTTGTTATTACTCCTTGTGTCTCAACTCCACTCATCGCTTCTCCTTTGTCATTCACTCTCCCAATTATAAGCAGCCACCTCTTTCTGCCCTATGCCCACAAATCGCTTGCTCTTCATCTATTCTCAACCGATTCTTGCTGTTGCTCCTTACTCTTTTCTCCTCTTATCCTCTTTTTCCCAATCAAATCAGCCCCAATAGCCCGCGCAAGTTGATACCTCATCTCTTCAAGTCCCGGCTCACTATCTCCAACAGCAAAGGGTAAGACGATAATCGTATTCTTCCCCTTCATTCTCTCTTCTTCAACAGCCTTTTTTCCGAGCGCATAAGCGTCGGGTGTAAGAAACGCAAGGAAAGGTTCTTCTTCCGCCTTCAACTCATTCCATACCCTATAAAACTCTTCAGCGGTCGAGACAGGCTTAAGCACTATCCCTACTGCCCCGAAGGGAAAAATCGTCTCTCTAACGCCGAGAACAAACACCTTAGACAAATTCGCACCTCAACTTATCAACAATCATATCAGCAGGCAATCCGCCAAGGACTCCGCTTACGCAGAGTCTCAAATTCTTGTTCTGGATATTGATTGCCCAGAGATAATTGAATATCTTTTCGGGTCCGAACGCATAGTGCTTCGTCCGCAAAAGTCGTTCGGTCACGGCATCGTCAGCAATGCGTTCAAGAAACTCCGGGCTTCTTGTCCTTTCCTCATCCGAATCTAATCCGAAAACGCGAAGAAGCGGAACTCCGAACTTGTCGTTAAGAGTAGAAAAACGGTCCTTCCAGTTAGATGGTAACGCCGAAGAAATCGGCGCAACAGAGATAGAATCGAGAATCTCCTCGCTCGTCGCACCCGACTCAAGTGCCCTCTCAACAAGAGACACAAGCCTATAGCGCGCATAAGACCGAACAGCATCCGCTATTGTACCCTGTGGCAGCGCATCTGCCCATCCAAGCGAAATAGCACTCAAACAAAGTACATCAATGAATAAAGAAAATTCTCTTCGCGTAACCGCCCCTGTCGCTACCTTCGCAAGATACGCAGAACAGTCTTCGCCAAACGAATCTCGGAAGTTTCCAGGCACCTTCAAACAGAACCGTTCAACAACTTGGGCTATCTCTTTCCACCGCGCAGGAACAAGACTCAAAATCTCTTCTCTCATCTTTCGAACTTCTTCAGGAAAAACAAAGAAATCAACAACGGTTCTGTCAGGGGCCAACTGTCGCAAACCGTTCACTTCATTCGCAAAGAAATCCTCCACGCGAGCGCTGAGGAATCTCACATCCTTGCTCGATGAAATAAACTGCCTGTAACGGCTTTTTGAAAGTCGCGAATATATGTCCTCTATATTTGCGCATCGCAGAATATCAAGGAAAAAAGCCCGCGGAAGAAGTTCAATTTCAAAGACGCTTATCAGTCCGGAAAGGAAACACCATTCTTCTTGTCTCGTATGTTTAAGAGCAGTCACCATCGGTCGCATCCTTATTTCTTGCCAAAAAGTCTCTCCGCAATGGTTGAAATAACCTCCCCTTTCAATTCCGAGACTCTCGTCGCAAATGTGAGGTCAATCTCATACCCAGAGCCTCTTACACGCAATCCTGAGCGGATATTTGGGTCGCTACTCGGTCCTGTAAACTTTCCTGCATCACCGCGAAAACGGTTCGCCTCCTCCACAAGTGCCTTACCAAACCTCGCCGCATCATTAGGAGGCATCAAAACTTCACCCGAAACATCCGACGGAAGCGATTTAAGACTTTTCAAAAGCAAATCTTTCTTCTCATTCAGAGGCAGGTTCTCTAACATCTCTAAGGCGATGGAAAAAACTTTATCGATAACACTGTTCTTCGCTGCGAGGATTTCCAATTTCACCTCCTGCCTCAAATTCGTCAATTCAGCAGATATTTTGCCCTCAAGACGAGATTTCTCGCGTGCAACAGCGTTCTGAAACCGCTCCTCCTCTATTCGCCTCGCCTCGGCTAACTTCGCCTCACTCTCAGCCTGTGCTTTTTCAATAATCGCTTCCGCTTCTTTCCGAGCAGAAGAAAGAACCTCTTCCCTAATCGCCTCAAGACTCATAACCACAGTTCCACCTACTACTGCTTAAATGTTATATCTGGTTTGACAAAATCCATCTTCTCATTAGTAAGCCAGACTGTAAGCAGCACTGAGGCAAGTAAAGCCACAACAGCATAGGTCTCGACTAACGCAGGCAGAAGAATCGACCGTCCGCTCTCTTCTGGTTTCTTTGCGACAAGGTTGATAGCCGCAGCGGAGGTCTCCGCCTGGTAGATTGCACTTCTCCAAAGTACAATCCCGAGGCAAAGTCCGACGAAGAGTAGAATAATCCCTGTAACAGGCTTCACGGTAATGGAGCCAGCGATGAGTCCGCTCCGCAACGCGACCATAATCGCTCCGATGAAACCATAGAACCCCTGAGTTCCTGGCAGAGCCATAAGAACGAGCAGTCTACCAAAAAGTTCAGGTTTTTCCGAAAGGACTCCCGCAGATTGTGAAGCTGTAATTTTGATTCCACGAGCACTGCCAATACAGCCCAACAGGACTGCAAACACCGCACCTATCGCAGCCCAGCCAAGACCGGTTTCAAGAAAAGACGCTCTTAAAAAGTCTCCCACATTTGCTCCTCCTAATCCAAACACACCTTTCTAATCAAGACTTCAACTCCACTTTACTATTAACGAACCCGAATGGCGAAAACCTCATCCCTCCCGTCTCGTAGAACCTGCCGAAGAATTCAAGAAATATAAGCCTTGCGCTGTGGACGAAAGCACTCATAATAGACATAGCGAAATTAAAGATGTGTCCGAAAGCGACGACAAGGAACGCTGCAGGGAGCGCAAGAAAACGGATGGGAATCTGGTCAAGTGCGAGTTCCGCAATGATGTTAAACGCCATACCAACGATGCCTGTTGTGAGTGCAAGCGCAAGAAGGCGCGAGTATGAAAGCACATCACCGATAAACGAAGCCGTCCCGTAAGTCCCCAAGATTCCATAGAGACTCACTAATCCGTTAATCGCCTTGCCTAATAAACCTTTTTCTTTCCTACCTTGTGTAAGAACAAGCGAAACCGCCCCCACGATGGTCATTACTATTCCGACTCTTATTACATAGTCCGACGCTCCAACGCCGAGCGCGACCCCGATGAGACTGAAGCCAACAAGGTAGACAATCCAAGTAAGACCATCACAAAGAGCGTCAATCAGGCGACCCATAATAACATCGCGCAAAAATCGCATAACTATCCCGTAGAGTTGGTTAATGACGCCAATTCCAAGAGCCATACCGAGCGCTACGAGAGGAAACTTAAGAGGGTCGAATGTATATGTTCTGAACTTACGAAGCACCGAAACAACCGAGCCGAGTCCGATTATGTCAAGGAACTTCCTGTCAACAAAGTCACTCGCAATACTACCCGTTAGCGCACCAAATACCATAGTACTTATGCCTGCGTAGAGAAAGAGTCGGAAGAACGCTTTAAGCCCAACTAATTTCTTATATCTCCGCTCCAAAAGATAAGCGAGGACTACGAGCATCGCACCGTAGACAACATCTCCGAAGCAGATTCCGAAGAAAACGAGGAAAGTGAAGGTGATAAAGGCGGTCGGGTCGAATGTCCAGTAGTTGGGAAGTCCAAACATATTGATAAGAAGTTGCATCGGCTTAAGAAGAGGGTTCAGTTTGATGAAAACAGGGACATCTTCACCTGGCACAGGGTCGCTGATGTCAACACCAACGGAAGGAAACTCCTTTTTCAGACGAGAAAGAAAATTTTCCACACGGCTTTTTCTAATATAGCCACGACAAGCAAGAATCCGTTTTGAAGACAGGAAAAGCCGCGTAAGTTCAGCCCGCCTCAATTCCGACTCGTAATAGGCTATCGCAATATCTATCCTGTCTGCAAGTTCCATTTTCTCAACTATCCGTTTTACAATCTCCTCGCGTTCAGCGTTCAGTTCCAAAAGTCGCGCATTTATCCTCTTGATAGTCACCGAAGGTTCCACGGGAGTAGAAACGAGAGGCACCTCTTTCACAGAATAACGGGTAGTTATCTTTGAAATAATCTCTTCTCTTCGTTTTTGAGGGGAAGCGACCCAAAAGAGGACTTCGCTCTCGGTCTCCTGCGCTTTTTCAATCCCGCATAAAGATATAATCTCATCATCCTGCATTAGCACCTCAAAAACAGGCGTTCGCGCTCGGAACAGAGTTAATCCAACCCACTTCAACGCTTTCAATCTGATTGGTGCAACCGACAGCGTCGAAAATGGCAGAACGCTGTTCTTCTCTGCAATTAGACTCTTCTCTGCTTCCAGAACCCTTCCATATTCAGAGCGAAATTCCTCTATCATAGGAGAAACACTATCCGCGGTCGTCGTCTTTACAATCTCTTCCAGTTCATCACGCTCGATAACCTTCTTCGCCGAGAAAATTCCATCAAGAAAATTCTCCTTGGCAGGCACGAACTGACGCAGGAATTTGGACGCCTCCGTAAGAACATTAATCTCTCGTTCAATCGCTCTTAAATACTCCTCGCTTTCAACTTCGAGCGGACGAAATCTCTTCACCCATTCAGGAGAATCTACATTTCCATGAGATAAATGGATTTCTCCTTCTCTGTAAAGCCAGTCAAGAAGCCTTTGAGTATCCTTTACAAGAGCAAAAAGCGCTATTTTTTTCATCCGTTCAATCGCCATTTTTCTATATCCCACTTTAACGCAGAATCAAACCATCTACCCCGCCAGGATTTTAAGAACAATCTCTTTCGCACAACTCTCGAGCAACGCAGGAGGGATACTCGTAATCTGCTCCAATGTCTCTTTGCACATTTTATCAAGTGCTTCTTTTTCCTCCGCCACTCGCCTATTCACATCAGCATTTAACCTCGCTATTTCAGATGATATTCTCGCATCCGTTTCCTTACGCAACGCCTCGATGGATGCTGTCGTCTTATCGGAAATCTCTTTTTCTTTCGCTCTCGCATTCGCAATAATCTCATCCGCTTCTTTCTCTATTGAAAGAACCTTCTCTACGATAGTCTCCGCTTGCTCACTCTTCTGTTTCTCTTCTTCCTTCATTGCACCACCTCCACCTTGACAAGAGCAAACAAACCACAATCGCTAACTCTTACCGCGCTCCTGTCCAAGCAAGAAAACCATACTGAAGAAAATAAAGATATAAGAGGGCACATCAAAATCAATAAAAATCGTATTCGTTCGTACTCCAGAAATCTTCCTTATAGACTTCCGATAAGCATTGGGATGCGGTTTTTTCTTCTTGAAACTACTTGAAGAGAATGGCACAATAGATTAGGCAAAAGTTGGAGGAGTTTTTATGGGGCGTGACAGGACAGCGGACCTACTCGAAAAATATGGAATACCCGGAACCGACGCATTCGACTTACCTGATTCGCCGAAAAGGTTTCCTGACGGTGCGCATTATCGGATGGAAATCTCCGGAGTCGAGAGGGCATCGGTTCTCGAGACGATTGTTGAAGAAAGGAAGAGGCGTGGCGTTCCTGTTCATAAATTGATATGCACTGTTTGTGGAGCCACATTGCTTGATAAATCTGAACTGCGCGCTATGGCCCAAATCGGTGCGGAGGAGCGGATGGAGATGATTATGACACCGGGTCCGCGTCCTTCGTGGGAGACAGGTAGGATGGTAGCGACACCAAGTGGTGCTCTTTGCGGAATGCGCCTGCGCGGTTCTGAGCAACTCCGCCAATATATTGACGATATCCTTCGAATGATTGAGTTGGGCTTCCGCGGATTCTTGGTCTGGGATGAAGGTGCGCTCTATCTCTTGTCAAAAATGCGCAAAAAAGGTGATATCCCGAAGAATGTCAAGTTCAAAGTCTCGGTCTTTGCAGGACAGGCAAATCCAGCAGGTATCAAACTCTTGGAAGAATTGGGCGCAAACACGGCGAATCCTGCGGCTGATATTTCGCTTCCTGCGTTTGCGGCGATTCGGAAGGTCGTTGACATCCCACTCGATATACATACCTGCATCCTCGACGACTTCGGCGGGTTCTTCAGATTTTGGGAAGTGCCCGAATTCGCACGCTGTGTCTCACCCTGCTATTTCAAAATAGAGCAAGGCCCTTCTATGGGACTTTACAAGCCTTGGGTGGGAGACGGAGAACTGAAAAAGATTGCCTCTGATAGAGTCAAATACGCGGAGATAATGCACGAACTCGTCCAACGCAAGTATCCTGAACTCGTCCTTTCCGAACACGGAGTCAAAGACCTTGCTATCCCGCAACCATAAAAAACTATAGGGAGATAGTTTTTGAAAAAAATGTTTTTCCGCAAAACTATGAGTGGTTGTCAGGCGTCATAAGAGTATGATGAAAGTTGTTTATTCTTTCTGCTTGGCGCTGTTCGCGATAATAATAGTTTCAGGTTGTAGTGAAGAGCGGATAACTGCTAATGCTTCACAAAGCACGGCTTCGGATGTTACAGAGCAGGAAGAGACTGCGAAGCAGGATTCTTCATCTTTGCTTTACCGACTTTATACGCTTATAAACGAGCGCAGAAGAGATGTAGGGATTCCGCCGCTTCTGTGGAGTAGTGAACTTGCTGAACTCGCTTCCGCACAAGCACACGATATGTGCGAACGTGGTTATTTAAGCCACAAAAACCCCGAAGGAGAAGACCCAATTGCGAGAGCAATGAACGGACAGGCAGGCAGATTCGTTTGCGAACCTGTTGTTCCAATACCTTTTATCCTAATCGGCGAAAATATAGCAAGAGGGTTTGACTCGCCTGAAAGCGTCCTCACCGCATGGATGAACTCACCACTCCATAGAAATAATATACTCGGTTCTGAATATACTCACATTGGAATAGGCACTTGCGATACATCTGGATGGGACTATAAAGGTTGCGGAAAACACTGGGTCGTAATATTTGGTACAGAAACGCCTTAAGGAATTTTTGGGAATTTTGAAGTTGACTAACTCTATGCTTCGGGTTATAATTTATAATCAGGTGGTTACAAAACGGAAAAGAAAGGATAAATAAAATTATTTACATTTCTAATACAAAAGTAGATTGTTAATAGGTATCATTTATATTGTGGAGAAGAATGAAAAGGGAGATAAAAATAAAGGTCTTTTGTTAGGAGGCGGTTTTTATGAAGTGGGTTTTGTTGAGTGTAGCGTTTGTTGGCGCTGTGCTCGTGGTGCTTGGGTGCGGCGTTGACAGCGGTTCCCGTGTCGGGAAATGGACACAGAATCCATTCCAGACACCCGGGCTTCCTGGTCCTGGTGGTGGCGGTGGTCCTAACCCTGGTGGTGACCCTTCCAATGCGACTGCAGGTGAGCAAGAGGTGTTCAAACTGGTCAACGAAGAGCGCAAGAAGGCAGGTGTAAGTGCGCTCGCTTGGTCTGATGCGTTAAGGGATTTGGCAAGAGCACATTCGCACGATATGTGCGAGAGAAAGTTCTTCGACCATACAAACCCTGATGGTCTCGACCCGACAGGTCGTGCAAGAGCCGGTAAAGCAGGCACCCACACATTTACACCTTGCTGCCCTGACCCGTTTGCAGGCGTTGGTGAGAACATCGCATACGGTCAAAAAGATGCCGCATCGGTTATGAATGGCTGGATGAACTCCCCAGGTCACAGGGCAAATATTCTGAATGGAAACTATACACACATTGGTGTTGGCAACTGCAGCGCACCTGTCAGCGGTTGTTCAAAGAGCAACTGTGGAACGCACTGGACGCAGAACTTTGGTACTGCTCGTTCAGGTGGCGGTGGCGGTGGTGGTTGTCCACCAGGCAAAGGTTGAAGCGCTTGTGAGTAATCGTTCGAGTTACGAACGAAAAGTAAAAGAGGCTGCAAGTTAACTTGCAGCCTCTTTGTTTTACTGAATAAGGGCAGTCCGAATTGGTAAAGAGAATCGCCATTTTATCAGGCGCGGTTATAACTATGCTCTTCGTTCTGCTTGTCAGCAGAAGAGACGCAAAGGAACGGTATGAGTTCAATCTTCCAAAAGGAACGGAAGGGGTTGTTTTCCTCGAATTGCCGAAAAGATGTGAAGATGTTCGCTTCTTGGAGCCACCTCCTGATACGATAAAGAGCCTCTCTCTGGTTCGCATCGGGGAAGACCGCATATTGGCATTACTTATAGAGAAACCTCTCGCAGAAGAGACCTCTATTAAGATTAGTTTGACAGAAGGAAAGCCGAAAGAAGAGAAGAAGGAGCCTAAAGAAAGACTTTTTGATTATCTTATTTTGACGAGCGAGGATTTCGCAAGAGATGAGGTTCTGAAGCGCTTCGTCGGGCATAAAGAGAAGATGGGTTTGAGAGTTCGAGTTAAAACGGTCGAAGAGATAATAAGAAGCGCAGGAGATTCACAGTTACAGGTTGCAGACAGAATCAGAAAATATCTTATAGAGGAATGGATGAGGAGCCATTTTGTTTATCTGCTTATTATAGGGACAGGGGAGCCGTATCCTGATGTTGTTAACCTGCGCAGGTTCGGTCTTGATTTCGTATTCTATCCGAATTCGAAGAGCAGGTTCTATCTTGGCAGTTGTGTGAAAGAGCAGCCGAACACAGCGGTTCCTCTTAATAAGGCGACAATCGTTTTAAGTAGAGAAGATTTAAGAGCGGATGAAGACGGCAGGACTGCATTTTTATATCTAAACGGTGCGGAAGCAGGCGAAGCGGTGCTTCTTTTATATCGCGCAGAGAACGGAGTGTTAAAGTGCGTGAAGAAATTTGAGAGGTTCGGTTTTTCAGCAGGATTCAACAGTATGAGGATTGAAGGGTTTTCTGTAAAGCGTGGTGATGTTGCGGCGCTGTATGTTTTAAGCGGCTCGATTCTCGGTGTACCTGTTGAAGGGTTCGGTGCACACTGTATTGAAGGAGAAAGTGAAAACATCGTCTTATCCGATGCGAAACCGCTTAATCTTGTTCCTGCGTTTCAGGTAGAGTGTTTCAGAACACCCGAAGTGCGTGCAGGAACTATTCCGATGAAGATTCTTTATCCGCTCGGCACATATTCCGCTTTTGCGCGGGCGTATTTTCTTGATAGTCATTTTCACGACTGTCCGACGGATTATTATTATTCAGCACTTGAAGGAGAGTTCGACCGAGACGGAGACGGATATTCAGGCGAAGCATTAGGAATGGTTGCACATTTCGATGAGAAGACGGGTTTTTTCACAATCGAAAGCGGTGACGGTGCTTTGCCGCTTCCGAATGTCGCAGTCGGTAGGATACCGTTTGACCCTGCTTCGGAATACGAGAATGTAAAAAGCGTGCTTGAAAGGATAATCGGATTCGAGCCCGCGTCAGCGAACGAGACCCGTATCAACGCATTGGTTGCGGTTGAGGCGCTTGCGCCTGACACCAAATTCGAAAACTTACCACAACTGATTAAGAAGGAGATGCCAAGTATCAGCGGTTTAAGAAGCCTGTTCGCAGAGGAGCGTTATGGCGGCGAGTTAGCGGAGTATGCGGGCGGCTATGAAGCCGTAGTAAAATTGGATGAGATTAAAAAGAATCCTTTTGAAGCGGCTGACAGGCTTGTCTCTCTGTGGAGAGAAGCGAAGCCGCAGATTGCTCTTGTTTTAAGTCATGGCAATTGTGACAGGTTAGGCAATCTTTTGCCACTGCGGAGGCTGGATATTTCTGATGGAATCGAGGCTCCGTTTTTGAAGTATGTAGACGAGATTCCTGCCGATGCGAATACAGTGGTATTTTTATTAGGCTGTAATGCGGCACAGCCTGAGAGGTATTATTTGGGTTTCAGGCGTTCTGCAAAAGGTATAAGACACAACTGGGAGGAGAGAAAGATTGTAGCGGAGACTATTTTCAAGAGTGGAGTGATTGGAGTAGTTGCACCTACCCATTCTTCTTGGTTCACTCATAAATGGCAAACCTATTCAGATGGCGGAATGGTTACACTCCTTTTGATTGCAATTGATGAGTTTACGCAGGGGATACCGCTCGGGCTTGCGTTGCGGAATGCGCAGCAGAGATATGCTCAGTTGTTCGGCTGTGATTATACGGATGCGGCGAATATAGCAGGACTCGTTCTTTACGGAGACCCTTCTATCTCGCTTAAACGAGACAGTATTGCGATTCTTACAGATGAGTTGCCTGATGGCGTCGTGGGAGAGGTTTACAAGACGCGGTTTGAAGGTGTCGGAGGGACAAAAATATATCATTGGAAGTTGATAGATGGGGAACTTCCAAGAGGAGTTTCGCTTTCGGAAAGCGGCGAATTATCTGGGACTCCGAGCGAGGATGGAGAATTCGTATTCAAGGTTCGTATGAGCGATTCAGGACAGAGGAAGTGTGAGCGGAAGTTTTCCATAAGAATAGAGCTCAGAAAACCGATTATTGAGAAAGGTGAGGATGTTTCTGTTAATGTGGTGGAGGGTGCTTGCGCGTACGAGACTTCAAATGCGAAAATAAAGACGGCGCATTTGGTCAATCTCGATGCTGATTCGTGGAAACTGGACAGATTCTCGCTTGACGGTAGAGGACTGCGGTCAGATTCGGGATTCAGTGTGAGAGCGAGCGCCGAGTATATGCATCCGCTGCTTCTATTGTCGGATAACTGCGCGTTGAGTTTTAACTACGAGAGCGAGATGGAGAGAGGCGACAGTTTCGCGGTCTGCGAAGTCCAGATTGAGAGTGGAAAATGGGATGTTGTCTGGTTTACAACAGGAGACGGCAGAATCGTGGCGCCGAGCGAGCCTCTTATTCCACAAAAAATGACCACTGCCGTTCCGCTTAAGCGGTTCGCAGGCAGAGTAGTAAGAATCAGATTCAGATATGTGTCGAACGAGGAATATTCGACCAAACCGAAGAGGGGAATAAAAATTTCAGAGATAACGGTAAGAGGGGTTTTAAGCGAATTGCGGTTTGAGCGCTCGTGTTTTACTGAAACTCCGCCGAAGATTGAGAGTTCAACGGAAAGCAACTATATCGTTGCGGTTGACGCACACGGAAAAAAATTTTCTTCACAGGCGCTCGGTTTCATTATGAGAAAAGAAACGAAATAGAAACAGGGGGATTTTTTTCATTTTCTATGGGGTATATGGTATAGAAGAAGCATTCTTCTCTGGTTCCGTTCGACTTCAAGATAGAAATACTCTTCATTTTTGATTTCGTTGAAAAGTTTCTCTCCTTCTTCGAGATTCGAGGGTAAGAATCCGCAAATAGAGACTATAATATCTTCTTCTTGAAGTCCAACGAGAGTGCGTAGCGGAGAGTCTTCGGACAGTTCGACAATCTGGATTCCGACGACTTTGTCATTATCGTCTGTTAGAAAGACTGCGGAATCTTTTTTAACGAGTTGGACTACTTCACCCCAACTGCTGTATTTATCGAGAATTTTTCTGTCCGCAAACGAGTATGCTTCTCTAACCGCTTCAGGATATTGTTTCTTAACCTCCTCGTATTTTGTGCGAATCACAGACGCCATAGGAGTCGTCGAATCATCAGCAGAACCGCCTCCTGCACGAGAGCGTTCCTCTATTTTACGCAGATACTCCGCCCAATCTTCTTCTTGCTCTCTTACTTCTACTTTTTTGTGTTCAATCTCGCTTAATACGATTGTGCTCGGTTTGAACAACATCGCAACTACGACAACAAGCAAAATAACAAGAACGCCAAAAACCCAAACGATTTTTTCAAAACTGCCAAGCATACCAGACACCTCCCGCCTTTATAATACTTGAAAATCAGGATTCTCGTTCAAAAAGGTGCCGCTTTTTGTGGAAAAATGAGCCATCCCTTTTTAACTAAATCGTTTTAACAAATTGACGATTTTACTCGTCCATTTTAATGGAGGGATATTTTAGTCGGAGAGAAGTTATGCATAAGAGAAGCATAGTCTTAATAATACTGGTTATGTCCCTGATTTTTTCGACAGGCTGTGGGAGTGCTATAATCGGCGCGCTGTTAGCACTTCAGCCGAAGGCGGCGAAAAAGCGTACTCCGTCTCCGCAAGATGGACCTCCAACGGTATATATCTTGCCGATATCAGGAGTCCAGAACGGAGATGTTACTGTGACTTACATTCTAATAGACCAAGGAGGAGATAGGGCAAACATAACAATAGAGTTCTCCCAGGATAAAGGACAGACTTATAATTCGACAACTGAATCCTCGTCAGGTTACAGTGAAGGTGCGGAAAATCTTTCGACATCGCCAAGCGGTGTGCCTCACATTTTCATTTGGGATTCGAAAGCACCTGGGAATATGGACGGTGTCGTAAGCAACGATGTAAGAATACGAATAACACCGCAAGACCACGATGGCAAAGGCACACCTGTTGAGATAAGCATAAGTCTTGATAACAACGACCCGCCGAAAGTGTCAGAGATAAATGTGCCGAATCCTGCAAACGGTGCAGTGGTGATTTCCTACACTCTAACGGATACAGAAAGCGACACTTGTTCTATTACAGTTCAGTATTCAACGGACGGCGGAGTAAACTATCAAACGGCGACGGAAGGAACAGGAGGTGATGGACAGACAGGACTTGCCTCTTCGGATACAGGAATAGCGCACACTTTCGTATGGGATTCTTTTGTGGATTTAGGATATGCTCGGTATACAAATGTGAAGATAAAGATAACACCTGCGGATGTGAAATCAGGCGTGGCAGGCGAGTCGGAAGTATTTGAGGTGAACAACAACGAGGCGCCGATAGCACAAGTGAACACACCGACAACAGAGCAGAGCGGAAATGTTTTTCTTACTTATAAACTGTTCGATTCCAACTCAGATGCGGTAAACATTCAGGTTGAATGGTGGGACCCGTTTGACGCAAATCCGCAATGGAAGCCAGCGACAGAAGTCACAGGCGCACCGAGCGAAGGAGTGACGAATCTTTCATCTTCTCCTGGTGGCACCTCGCATATTTTTGTTTGGAACTCTCTTGCCGATATGGGAGTGAAATATTCTAATCAGATAAGAATAAGAATCAAACCGAGCGATGTGCTGAATGAAGGGACTTGGGCTGAAAGTGGTGGTTTTGCGGTCTCAAACAACGATGCACCGCTTATCACATTCGTTCAAACGCCATCAGGGGTGCAGGTTTCGAATGTGCTGATAACTTACTATCTCGCCGATACAGAGTCCGACAATTGCAGCATAAAAGTCTTTTATTCTGATGATGGCGGTCTTACTTGGAAGCCTGCGAGTGAGGTCGCAGGCGGAGGCAGCGGAGACGGCACAACGAATTTGGCTTCCGCACCAGCGCCAGGTGTAGAACATAAGTTTGACTGGGACGCACAAAAGGATTTGGCGGGAAAATACGAGACGGATGTGAAAGTCAGAGTAGTGGCGAATGATGGCTACCGTGACGGACCTGCGGGTACGACGAATATATTTACAGTTGATGGAACTACTCCGCCGCAGGTATCAAACATCGTTACGCCGTCAGGAACGGTCTCGGGCAATGTCGCGCTCGATTATACTCTCACGGATGCGGAAAGCCAGCAGTGTTCTATCGTCGTTGAATACACGAGGGACATGAATAACTGGTATGCGGCAAGGAAAGGAACTGGCGGAGACCCATTGACAGGGCTTTCTTCCTCGCCTTCCGGAGTGGTTCACACATTCATCTGGGATACTCTTGCAGACAATGTGGGGACATCAGGGACAGAAACTGTGTGGATACGGTTCACTGTCAGCGATACGAAGACAGGGAATACCGAGACATCGGGCAGTTTTAATGTGAACAATATGACAGGCGCGCCTTGGGTTGAGGTAACCACACCGACAGGGGAACAGTCTGGTGCAGCGGTCATCATAAACTACAAACTTTACGACCCGAACGACCCGACTTGCAGTATCGAAGTCGAATTTTGGGACCCGTTTGTTTCGCTTTGGAAGCCTGCGACTATGGGAGCAGGGGGTGATGGAACGAGCAATCTCAGTGCGTCACCAAGTGGAACATTACACGGATATTCCTGGAATTCTGTCGCTGACCTTGGAAACAAATACACAACGCAAGCGAGAATAAGAATTAGACCTTATGACGGAACCACTTACGGGAGTTGGGTACCTACTGATGCTTTTGTGGTGGCGAACAATGCAGCGCCGAGTGTTACAATCGTCACTCCTTCAGGTCCTCAAAGAGGCGATGTTACCATCAGTTATAAACTCTTTGACAACGAAAGTGACTCTTGTAGTATAATGGTAGAATATTCGGATGATGGCGGAGCGACATACAAACCTGCCACAAAAGGACCGGGAGGTGATGGCGTTACAGGACTTACTTCTTCGCCGTCTGGAACATCTCACACTTATGTCTGGGATTCGATTGCGGACATAGGTGGGACTTCGCAGGATGACATCCGCATTCGTATCACACCGAACGATGGATACAGAAACGGCACACCTGCCGCAACGGACAACTTCACGGTCAGTAATGTAAGCAATGTCACCTGGAACGGCAATGTTGACGACAAATGGGATACGGCAGGCAACTGGGATGGAGGGATTCCAACTCCTGCGAGTAATGTGACGATTCCATCAGATCGTCCTCGCTATCCAACACTCATCCATTCTGCAACTATTCTATCCTTGACCGTAGCAAGTGGTGCGAATCTTACATTAAAAGGTGACTTCACCTTCTCCGTTTCTAATGATGTGACAATCGGCGGAACTCTTATTATGGACAGCAACTGGACCCAAACTGTGCTTTCGGTAGGTGGAAACCTTACCCTTTTGACTTCAGCAAAGATTACGGCAAAAGGGAAGGGCTGGCCTTCAGGCGTAGGACTTGGACCTGGCGAGGATGGAGATGACAGTGGTGGCGGTGGTGGCGGGCATGGCGGTTATGGAGGTTATGGAAGCAGTTGGAGTTCGGTAGGGGTTCCTTATGATTCTGTTACACAGCCTTCTTTGGCGGGTAGCGGGGGTGGTAGCGGGAACAACGGTGCATCGCCAGGAGGAAACGGCGGCGGTGCTATTAAAATCGTCGTAAAAGGGACATTTTCTCTCGGCACAGGAAGCTCTGTCTCCGCCAACGGGAGTGACGGGGTCAACGGCGGTGGTGGCGGCGCTGGTGGTTCAATCTGGGTTGACTGTAATGTGCTAACAGGAAGCGGAGTATTCGAGGCAAAAGGAGGAAACGCATCAGGCTCTCCACAAGGCGGTGGTGGTGGCGGCGGAAAAATCGCCATATACTACAACGATAGAACAGGTTATTCGTCAACCCTATCTTGTAGTGTTGCCGGCGGTAGCGGTTACTCCAATGTCTCCTATATGTATGGAAGTCTAATCTTCGTGAATAAGAACGGAACGGACAACAATCCGAGTGATGACGACCTATATATACATCACAACACACATCTAAACGAGATTGATTATAGTTTCCGTGATGTGAACATAGCGACTGGGGTTCAGGTCTGTTTCGACTCTTACAGCGCGGATAGAAGTGGTTGTCCGCAGCTCACTCTAAAAGCGACGGGAAATATGACGGTAAGTTCAGGTGCGACTTTGACAGCCAACGGATTAGGTTATCCTGGTAGTGAAGGACCAGGGGCTGGCGGAGATGACCCTCAAGGGACAGGAACAGGCGGGCACGGTGGAGGACACGGGGGTTACGGCGGTAGAGGAGATGGAAATACAGGGAATCCACTTGGTGCTCCTTATGGTGATTTTCTTAAGCCGACGACTTCGGGCTCAGGGGGCGGTCACGGAGACGGTTTGTGGGGTGGTGGGGAGGGTGGTGGTGCCATACGGCTTGATGTCAGCGGTACTCTTACGCTAAATGGAGTCATATCCGCCAACGGCTCTAACGCATGGAACTCCGATGCTGGCGGCGGGGCAGGCGGTTCAATCTGGATAACCTGTCATACTCTTACAGGTAGTGGTTACTGTACGGCAAATGGTGGCTCAGGCAACGATGATGGCGGTGGTGGTGCAGGAGGCAGAATCGCCATTCATTATGTCAACCGCACAGGCTACAGCGGGCAGAACAGTTGTAAGGCAGATGGAGGCGCAAAAGGTAGCGGAGTGGACAATCCTTACGGCGCGGGTGCTTGTGGCTCTTGTGTCTTCGTGGATACAAAAGGCACCGAGACGACTTCCGATGACGATATTCACATATATACAAACTGCCGCATAACCCAAAATGCTCTCTCCTGCGCGAACATTACACTCTATAACGCCGTAACATTCTTCGTCGATTCGCACGCCGCAGGCGATGTTCAGGTAGTCATTACGGTAAGCGGTAATGTAAGTATTCCTGCGGGGTGCTCGATAAGTGCGAGCGAATTAGGTTATATTCACAGTCAGGGACCGGGACAGGGAACGGACGGTGCAGGTGCTGGTGCAAGCGGTGCTGGGGGTGGTTACGGTGGTAACGGAGGTCAGAGCAGCAGTGGTGCAGCAGGTGGCACGACTTACGGCGATTCGACCTCACCTGTTGACTGCGGTTCGGGTGGCGGAGACCGCACCCTTAATTCTGGGAACTGGGGCGGTGCAGGCGGTGGCTCGATAAAACTGGTCGTCGGTGGTAATGTATCCGTCGACGGTTCAATCACTGCGAACGGGGAGTCGGCGAAATATAATGGGGGCGGCGGTGGCTCAGGTGGCTCAATCTGGCTCGTCTGTAATACATTAAGCGGAGGTGCCGGTGGCTCAATCACAGCGAACGGCGGCAACGGGAAAGGTGGTGGTGGCGGTGGTGGTGGCGGTAGAATACGGATTCAGAGGAACACGAGCACTTTCAGTGGGACGAAGACAGTGAACGGCGGTTCAGGTGCCGGAGGCGGAGATAGCGGAGAAGCGGGTACAATCGTTGAACCGTAAAGAGAACCAAAGAACATCCGCGAAAATGGAGAGTAACGGCAATTCTGGTTAGATACTCGCTTATTTATTAGCGCCGGCGGAAAGGCGAGCGAGAAGGTATATTAGGGCTGGTTCCGCTTTTCGGAGAAGGATTACTTCTTGCTGGTGGATTGCGCAGTGTCCTTTCCATAGTCTTCAACTGCTTTTCTTGCTGGTCCATCTGTTTGTCCATTTCGTTAACCTTGCGCTGGATATCTACCATACGCTCCTCCGGTTTATCGTAGTATCTGTTTTCAGCCATAATCCGTTTGAATGTCTCATCTCCGAGAGACCGTTTCAAATCTTCCATCGCCATCTGGTAAGTGTAACTAATGTTTTCGCGTAAAAGTTTCTTGTCGTATTCCGTCTGCGGAGAATTCTTGAACTGCTCCCAATACGATTCGATTTGGGGCCAAGTCTCTTGAAGGGTTCTTCTAAACAACTCTCGCTCTTCTTGGTTCATTTTTACACGAGAGGCAACGGTCTGCCACCTTTTTAAGAATTCTTCACGCTCTTTTGCGATTCTTTTTTCAATCTCTTTATTGTTTTGAGCAGAGTTACCTGTTCCTTGCGGAGAGACCGAAGAAGGACTTGGAGGAGTAAGAACAGCAAGAGGCTGTTCTCCTTGTTGTGTGCCTCCACTTGTTGTGTCAGGGGAGATGCCTGCTGAGTTGGGAGAATTCACCGCTGCGGTAGATGGTGTTGTAGGAGTCTTATGAGTCTCATATGGTCGTCCACTTTTTGCGATTCTTTCTGACTCTTGATTCTCGGTCCAGCCTTCTCCGAGAAGGTATTTCACGAATTCTTCTGTAGCGTCTCTGGTAAGAGTTTCTTCTTTCTTGCTCTGTTTCGCTTGCGGATTCTCGGCGACACCGATTTTGATACCTTGACTGCCGCGGTTTCCTGCATCAACGAGAGCATAGGAAGACGCGGCAAGAAGACTGAAAACGATAAAGAAAGGCAGAATCATTCTCAACATAATAACGACTCCAATAACACCCCCTACTAAATATTAACGCACAAAATGCTAAAATTGTAGTGAATAATCCGTTTTTTAGGGTATATATTTATTATGGGATGATAAAGGGGGGAAGAAAGATGAAACGGCTTTTTTATCTCGGACTTTTTGTTTTTATCAGTATCGTATTGTTTGCTCAGCAACAAATGAACTGGAAGGATTACTATATCAAAGACGATGCAAAGACGGATTATATCAAGCGGAAGGAACAGCCGGCGTTCAAACTTTACAAACCATCAGACGACTGGCATTTCATTGACCTCGACAAACTAAAAGAATTGGAGTTGAACAATGCAAAAGAAGACGAGAAGAAAAGAGAAGAGGTAAGGAAAAAATATGAGGCGACTTATTGTAGACTTTATAGGGAAGGTAAAGAAGCCCATGCGATTCTGGGTATAGTAGCGCTGACAGGCAAGATAGGAACACTCGACGATTATGTCAAGCAGATAAAAGAGAATCTGATAAAAGGATTGACGAATTACAAATCGCTTTCGGACAAGAATCTGGCGAAGGGGCAGGTTGCCGTTAGGATGCTCGAATACGAGTTCTCGGCAGATAAGGAAGGAAAACGGATGGGACAAGGACGGCGTTATGTGTTCTTGAAAAACAATTACCTCTGGCAACTAATCATTGAAACATCAAAAGACATTTGGAAAGACCTTGAAAAAGAGTTCGACACGCTCTATAAGAAATTCGAGTTTTAAGCACTCGTTAGCAAAAGAGGCGGAGAAAGTCGTAAAGATTCTCTCGAAACTCTATCGGGAATCACTCGTTGAGCGTATCGGGAAAGGTTCTCCTTATCGGGTTTGGGTCTCGACTGTTCTTTCGCAGAGAACGCGCGATGAGACGACAGAGCGCGTATCGGAGGAATTTTTCAGGCATTTCGGTTCGCTTGAAAGTCTCGCTAATGCTCGTGTCGACGAGATAAAGAGCCTGATAAAATCTGTCGGTTTTTCAAATCAGAAAGCCCATAATCTCATGCGAGCGGCACGGATGATTCTTGAAAAATTCAATGGAAAGATTCCTGATACCGAAGAGGAACTGCTAACTTTACCAGGAGTTGGACAGAAGACCGCAGGGTGTATTTTGGTTTATGCTTATGGCAAGCCTGCTGTGCCTGTTGATACTCATGTCCATAGGGTTAGCAATCGCCTTGGCTGGGTAAAAACAAAGACTCCAGAAGAGACAAGACAAGAATTGGTCTCCTTTTTGCCGGAAAGATTATGGCTTCCGATCAACCGTATATTCGTGTTGTTCGGAAGAGAAACCTGTAAGCCACGGAATCCAAAGTGTGAAACCTGCCTGATAAGAAAACTCTGCGCTCGAGTGAGTAACTGATAGGAGCATTTTACGAGGTGTTTATTCGAAAAGGACGCCAACTTCTATCTTAACATAAATCTTTTCTTCTTCGCGCCAGATAAGAATCGTGCAGAGTTCAGGAAAATCTCTCTTGCGGAATTTCAATTCAACACGGTCTTCAACCTTTGATGCTTCAGGAGTCTTATATGGTTCCCAGTCGAGAAGCGGCATCTGCTCCCGATAGAAGTCAACTGTATTGTCGAGTCGCCAATCACCTACAAGCATAAGTTTTGACACTCGAAAAGACGGAACTGAGGGACAGACATAAGTAAATGACTCGGCCTCCAGATATGTAAAATACCTCTCAGGTATCGGAATATCATCGAATTGTGGGGATTGTTTCTGCTGACTATAACCTTCAGGCTTGAAACACTGCCCAGGGAAGCAACCGCAAAGGAAGATAAAAAACATCATCAATCCTATTAAGAATAAGCCATTCTTCACCGCTTTCCCCTCCACTTCTAATACATCTCGCGCTCCTCGAGAGCGTAGACGAGGCCATTTCTGAATCCACAATATATGTGATAGAACCCGTATTCCTTTTTAATCGCGCGTCTATCGCTCGGATTCGTTACAAAATAGTGGACCATACTAAACGGACGCTGCCATCTGACGACTCCTTTGGATGTGTCAACTGCGCAGATACGACCCTTTATGTCAAGGATGTAGGCGTTATGGCGTCCTTGGAGCAACAATTTCGTTCCGTGTCTCAGTCGCCATCTTTCTTTGCCGGTGGTTCTGTCAATCGCGTAGAAAGTCTTGCGGACTGTTTTGGAAGTGACAGCATAGACAGTAGCGACCTTTTCATCAGGGTCATCAATAGCGATAGGCTGATCAACGACAGGATACTCGCAGTCGAATCTCCAAAGGACTGAGCCATCGTTGTCGCGCAAGGCGTAAACTGAGCCGTCCCAAGAGCCGACAAAAAGGCGTGACTGATAGAAGAACGGAGCACTGGTGATTCTGTCAAGTGTCTTCGAACGCCAGATCTCCTTCCCCGTAGCGGCGTTGACGCAATAGACATAGCCACGCTCGTCTGCGAAGAAGACACTTGTCGGGTCACTGAACCCGCCTGCTGTCAGGTCTCCTTCCGCAGCGAAGTCCCAGTCAATTGTTCTGTCGGTTTTGCGGAGAGCGAACATCCTCTTGCGCCAGTCGGAAACATACACATAGGAATAACTCGCAAACGGAGGTGCTGCAACTCCAAATGGCAATTCCTTCTCCCAAAGAAGCCTTCCGTGCTCATCATCAATGCAGACGAGCCTATTCTGTGTTATGAGATAAAGTTCAGGAGTCAACTTTCCCATTTCAAGAATCTTTTTGATTATGATGTCCATCTGAGTTATTTCAAAGCGGTTCAACTCCTCTTCCTCTTCCTCAACGCTCCGTAATCCTTCGTAAAGATAGAGATAAGGTAATTGCGAGATACTCTCTTTAAGAATCACTACCCAAAGAACCTCGCCGTTTTTCGGGTTAACCTTATAGAGGCGATGGTCTTCAGTCTCAACATAAAGCCCATGTGCTCTGTCTCGTGAGGAGATGTAGAACATATTGACGAGTTTTGTGTGAAAATCCATTTTCCACGCTTCCTTGAAGCCGACTTCGTTAAGCCATTCGGGCGGAAACTTCAGGTCAGGTTTTCCTTCGCGAGTGGTAGGCACCTGGGCACCTGCCGGTGCAGGCGGCGCTGCCTCTTCTTGCGGCGCCATACAACTAACTGACAACACAAGCAACACAAAAAAAGTCATACAAACCCACTTCATATTTATCTCCTTACTTACTTTTTTCCTTGTTCGTTTCTTTCTGCTCTATGTAATCTGATAAATCAATATTGTGTTTCTTTTCGTAGCCTTCTAATTTTTCGATTCTCGCAAGGTCGTCTTTAATTCTTCCTGCGAGTTTGAAAACATACGGGCGTCCTTCAAGCCTATCTCTAAGGTCTTGTTTTAAATTCTTCCACTTGCCACCATAGAGTTGGTCTCGGAGCATTATAAGAAGCCGCTCCTCCGGTTTTAATGAGCGCACAAATCGCTTATGCTCTTCCTTTTTTTCAGCACTCGGTTTACTCGCCATAATATAAATATCCCGAATACTGAAACAATACAATATCACAGAGCATTTCCTCTGTCAAGCAGAAAAACTTTGAAGTGTTCCCTTTTAGATAAACCTTCCTAACAACATAACGAAAAAATGAGGGAGGCGGATATCTCAAAAGGCTTGAGCGTTGACAAAAAGATAAAAAGAGGTTAATATAATCAACTGTTTTCTAATATAGGTTTCGCCGTAGATGGTGATGAAAGATTCGAGCCTTAATCAGTATTTCAGGGAAGTGAGCCGTTACCGTCTCCTTTCGCGTGAAGAAGAGCGAAAACTCGCCAAGAGCGCTTACAAGGGCGACGAAAAGGCGCGCGACGCTCTTGTGAAAGCGAACCTCCGTCTTGTCATCTCAATAGCGAAGCATTATGTTGACAGAGGCTTGAGCCTTTCGGATTTGATAGAAGAAGGGAATCTCGGACTTCTTAAGGCGGCAGAGAAGTACAATCCTGATGAAGGATGCAGATTCAGCACATACGCATCGTGGTGGATAAGGCAGGCGATAAAGCGGGCGTTAATTGACACTGTGCGGACTGTGCGCGTGCCCGGATATATGGTCGAATTGATAGCGCGTTGGAAGGATACCGCAAGCAATCTCGCAGTAGAGTTAGGACGCCCACCAACATTCAACGAGATAGCAATGCGTTTGGATTTAAGTTCGCAGATGTTACGGTTGATTCGGGCGGCAATACGGGCTTCATCGGGGCAGTTGGTTGCGCCGCTTACTGGAAGCGAAGAAGGGCTTGTAAGCCTTGAGGAGATGTTGGAGGATAAGGTAACGAAGCGTCCTGATGAGATGCTTTCGGAAATGTATGAGATAGAATCAATCAGAGAGATGCTGAATGTGTTAGATGAGCGCGAAGCGAAAGTATTGAGATTGAGATATGGACTTGACGATAGGGAGCCACGAACATTAAAGGACATCGGCGAGATGCTTGGAGTAAGCAGAGAGCGTGTTCGACAGATAGAGAACGAGGCTCTGCGAAAGTTACATCTGATTCTCACTGAAGGCATAGATTCTTTGGAGGCAGTAGAAAATGATAAAAGCAAAGGAACTCATAAGAGACATAAAGGACTTTCCGAAGACAGGCATAGTGTTCAAAGACATAACGCCTGTGCTCCAAAACGGCGAGGCGTTTCGCGAAGTAATAAGCACACTCGCAGAGAAGTTCAAAAAAGAGAGAGTGGAGAAAGTAGCGGCGATTGAGGCACGTGGGTTTATCATCGGCGGCGCACTCGCTAACGCCCTCCGCTGCGGATTCGTTCCGATTCGCAAAAGTGGAAAACTTCCCTATAAAACCGTGGCTTGTGAATACTCGCTTGAATACGGCACGGACAAGGTCGAGATGCACGAAGACGCTATTGCGAAAGGCGAACGCATATTATTGGTAGACGATTTACTTGCAACAGGTGGCACAATGGGGGCAGCTGCGAAACTCGTCGAATCCCTTGGAGGCAAAATCGTCGGCATCGCTTTCTTCATCGAGTTGAAATTCTTGAAAGGCAGAGAAAGATTGAAAAAGTATAATGTGGTCTCTTTGGTGGAGTACTGATGCGCGTGTTGTTACTTAAGCATACGGAAGAGCCTGAAGCGACGGTAGCGGCAGCGGCAAAACTTTGTTATTCCGCAAGCGATGTCGAAACACTCCTTAAAAAACTCACGAAAGAAAAAATTAGAAGTCTCGTTCGCGACCTCATCAAACGGGGCCATCATTCCGCAGTCGAACATGCATCTTTCACATTCGTCGTCGAAGGGATATCACGCGCCTGCACACATCAGTTAGTAAGACATAGAATCGCCTCCTATTCTCAACAGAGCCAGAGATATGTCTCTATGGAATCGAAAAAACAAGGCGGGCAGTTTCCGTTCGTTGTTCCTGACTCGGTAAAAGACGCTGGGCTTGAAAACTGGTTTACCGAAAAGATGAGGGAGATACAAAGTTGGTATGACGAGTTATGCGGAAAACTCGAAGAAAGACTTAATATAAAAGGGGAGGAAGTCTATCAAGATGCGAGATACTTATTGCCAAATGCGGCGGCAACGAGGATAATGATAACGATGAATGCGCGTGAGTTGTGGCATTTTTTCACACTACGCTGTTGTAACCGCGCACAATGGGAGATACGAAAAATGGCGATTGAGATGCTTAAATGCGTCAAAAAGATTGCACCGACGCTGTTTGAGAACGCAGGTCCTAACTGCGTAAGAGGTCCTTGTCCTGAAGGCGAGTTTTCCTGCGGAAAAGCGGATGATGTCCGCTCTTTCTTCAAAGAGATTTAGGAGAATCTTGGAGGTTAGAAAATGGCGGAAGAGAAACCAACGAATCCACAAGAGACAGGAGAGAAGAAAGAGATTGATGTTGATGTTTCGGCGCTGTTCTCAAAGATGACGGTTGGTAATCTGCTCGTTTTCATCGGCGCGGTACTGATGTTCATCTGCGTGTTTCTGCCGTGGGTGGTTGGCGCACACTTTGGTATCTCTAGTTGGTCTGGGATCAGAATGGGAGAAGGGGTCGCGGTTTTAATATTCTCTCTTGTTCTGTTAGGAACTGTCGCATTGCGGTCGTTACGCAAAATCGGTATACAGTTATATTCACTCGGACTGGTAATCTTCGGCGCGGTATGCGCACTCTGCGCTATAAGCGGTATGTGCACGGGCGCTGGAACATCAGTTGGAGTTGGCGCTATTCTTACTCTTTTACTCTCACTCGGTATAATCGCTATCGGAGTTCTGCCTCTAGCGAAACTGAAAGTAGATTTTCTTGAAAGCAGTCTATCGCAGGAAAAGAAACCATCTACGGAAGGCGAACAGGAAGAACAGAAAGAAACAAAAGAGGAGGGGAAAAAGAATGAAGGTTAGTCTTTTGGTTTTGGCTCTCGTTGGCGGAATTATACTCGGTTGCGCGCCAGAAGTAACGGTTAAGGAGCGTATCGAACACGGCAAGACGATAGGAGAACAACTCGAGAGAAGCCTTGCTACTTCTGGGTTTCGGATAAGAGAATTACAGATATTTCCTGTTGACCCTGTCAGCCCTTGCCCTGAGGGGATGAAGGCGGACATAGAAAGACAACTTGAGATTGCGCTGAAACCGTATTTGAGCAAAACAGCGAAATGGACTCTTTATGTGACAAGCATCAGTTACGATAACACGAACGCGCCTGAACTTCGACTAACGGTTGAGGCGAAACTCGAAGATTTCGAAGGGAAATGTGCTTGGAAAGAGAAAGTAGAAGCAAAAGTGAAAATAGAAGCGAACCAAAACGAGGTTGATATGCAAAAAGTTTTAGTCGGGCAGTGTTGCGAAGAGTTAAAAAAGCACCTTCCGTTGACGAAAGAGCCTGCTCAAAAAGTTAAAGAATAATTTTTGGGTTTTACTTGACAGCGGGTGGATTTCGTGATATATATAATAATGAAAATTCTGGTGTCTATACTGCAGGGGAAACACCCGTTCCCATTCCGAATACGGAAGTTAAGCCCTGCAGGCCGATGATACTGATGCCTTGTGCATCGGGAAAGTAGGTATCGCCAGAATTTTCTTTTATTGAAAATGACTGCGGGGTGGAGCAGTTTGGAAGCTCGTCGGGCTCATAACCCGAAGGTCGCTGGTTCGAATCCAGCCCCCGCTAAGTCTTCAAATAATCCCAACACCCTAAAGACAAAAACCACCGCTTATGTATAATAGAGGTTCTGTGTTTCAGACAAACCTCTTTAGCTGGGGCTTGACAAAAACCACCGCTTATGTATAATTAATCAAATTAGGATGAATCGTAAATCCTTCGCTGGGGCTTGACAAAAACCACCGCTTATGTATAATAATAAAAAACCTCCGAGGTTCGCACCTCGGGCTGGGGCTTGACAAAAACCACCGCTTATGTATAATTCTCTCTGTCAAATGCCGTGGCTACCATAGGCTGGGGCTTGACAAAAACCACCGCTTATGTATAATACAACATTGTGACATCAAACATTCCCTCGGAAGCTGGGGCTTGACAAAAACCACCGCTTATGTATAATGGTTCAAAAGGACAAAAAAGAAGCGGAGGAGCTGGGGCTTGACAAAAACCACCGCTTATGTATAATCTTTCCTTGTAATACTTCTTACTAAACCTCGCTGGGGCTTGACAAAAACCACCGCTTATGTATAATTTTTTTACGCTGTTTAACACTTCAAAACCTGCTGGGGCTTGACAAAAACCACCGCTTATGTATAATATGCGTAGAAGTGGAATTAAAACCGTTTTGGCTGGGGCTTGACAAAAACCACCGCTTATGTATAATACGCTTCCTTGTATCTCGCCAAATCCACTGGCTGGGGCTTGACAAAAACCACCGCTTATGTATAATTTTTTATACCCTTTTGCGCACAAACAAAAAAGCTGGGGCTTGACAAAAACCACCGCTTATGTATAATGCGCGGTAAAGGATTTGGTTAACGGACTCTGCTGGGGCTTGACAAAAACCACCGCTTATGTATAATAGAATGCCCGGCAAGAAAAAATAACCCAAGGCTGGGGCTTGACAAAAACCACCGCTTATGTATAATCGAATCCGTCAAGACCAAAGCGAAAACACAGCTGGGGCTTGACAAAAACCACCGCTTATGTATAATACGCCCCGCAAAACCCCCGTATTGACGGGGGTTTTGGATTCTTTTTGCTCTTAAAAAAGCATCAATTGTGGTGGTGGAGTCTCGGCGGGTTTGCGTTTTTTTCCGATGAAGACTTCCATTTTGCCGAACTGTTTGTCTGTAACGGAGAGGAAGCGGACTTCACCTTCTTCGGGGAGGGCTTGTTTAACGCGGTTTCGGTAGGCTTCGGAAGCTTCTTCGGACGGGCAGTAACGAGCGTAGACAGAGAACTGGAGCATAGAGAATCCTTCTGCGAGGAGAGATTTGCGGAATCTGGAATATCTTTTCCGCTTCTCTGCGGTATCGACGGGGAGGTCGAACATAGCGAAGAGCCACATACCTTTATAAGCCGAAAGGGTTATTTTTTCGGATGGAGGCATATTATATCCTCAGGAAGGGAGAGGCGGTCGGTTTCACCTGCGAAGGCTTTTACGAGAGAGGATGCGGTGCGGAATGCGATATCGAAGAGGGTGCGTTGTTCGTTTTCGAGTAAGAATCTTTGGAGGAGTGATTGGATAAGGGTATTTTTTATTTCGCGGTTTAATGGTTGATGTGCCTTGTCTAATGTCACGAGTTGGACGACTGCTTCATCGATGATAGGGCGGAATGGTTCCATTAGGTCATCTGCGAGGCAGAATGGGTTGTAGCGGTTGTGGTGGTGGAGTCCGAGTGAAGGGTGGAGTCCTGCGGCGCAGATGGCGCGTGCGATGATGGCGCGGAGGACTGCGTAGCCGTAGTTAAGAAAAGAGTTTTGGTCTTCGGCGTCAGGGTCTCGTTGGAATTTTGGGTTATTAAAGAGTAATGTCCAGTATTTACGGGAGGCGCGCGCTTCAATGTTTGTAGTATCGCCTGATTTGACGAGCGGGATGAGGAGAGATAGTCCTTGGTCGTCGGAGTAGAGTTTTTTCAGGAGATTGGATTGAGAGCGAATTTTAGCGCGGACGATTTGTTGCCAGAGGCGTTTTTTGAGAGGTAGTTTTGCAGATGCCTGTTGTGCGAACCGTTCGGTTTGGATGTAGTTTGAAGTTAGTGGTATTTGCATAGCGGATGGAAGGTGTTTTTCGTTACAGATGATGAGAGTGGCTCCTACGGCGGCGAGTCCTGACAGGGCAGAGTGAGTATAGGTGATTTGAGGATGAGATGTAATGATGACGGCGATTTCGTTAAGCGGAACTGTAATTTCGGCCTGCTCGTTCTTTTTGATAACGAGAAGGGAATTACGAAAAGACAGATGAGCAGATTCTTCTGATATGTCAATTATTCTTTCAGTCATTTGCTTTACGGACTTCCCCGAGTGGAGTAATGATTACTTTTTGGCAATTTCTCTCTCTCAAGGTTTCTGGTTTTGCGGTCATTCCTTGTTTGGGAATTTGTGTAATTTTTCTTGCGTCGTTTATAGGCACGAAGCGGATTTGTTTAGATTGCGGCACGGTTCGAATACGATATAATCCTCGTTTAGGATTGCCGTTTTCGTCGAGGATTTTTTGCCTTTTTTCGTCGACTTCGTCGAGTTCGATTATTTCGCCGCAAGCGAGGGAGAAGACGAATTTTTTACCTTCGCCGAAATCGCGTTTGATGATAGGTTCTTTGTTTTTGAGTCGCTGCATAGCCTCGTAGGTAGTGACGACATAACCTTCCCATTCTTTCTTGCCTCCTTTTGTAGTTTCGACGATTTCCATATGGTGGTTTGAGGCATTTGCTACATACCGTTTGCGTGAGCCTTCGCCGACAGGAAAGACGGAGAGGTTTTTTCTAATGCGCACTTTTCTGATTATCTTACCGTTTTTATGTCTCGGAAGATTAGATTCTTGTTTGAAGGCTTCCTTTGGGCTTGTTTTGCCCAGTTCTTTTAACTTTGCTTCAACGCATTCACGGACGGTTTTGTCTACGATGTTTTCTATGTTTTCGGATGTAAGCTCATCAAGCCTTTTGCGAATGTGGACGCATTCGCCGACTTCTTTTTTGTGCCCTTTCTTATCACGGGGGAAATAGTATGTTTCTTCGTGGAGAGGGCCTCTGACTTTGCGTGAGACGCGATAAGAGGTTTTTATGTTCTCTATTATGTTATGGACTTTCTCGACAAAGTTTTCGCAAGGTGGCTCGACTGGGGCGAAGCGTTTGAAGTATCTGCATCGGGCTTTTGGATGTAAGTGGCCTGCGGATTTAGCGGCCTCGCTAAGTTTTTTAACCATAGAAGGCGTAGTGAGTGCTATCGCGATAGCGTCAATGGCGTGATGGCGATGGTCTTCGCGCGACTTTTCGGCTTCCTTTTCGTCTATTTCTTTACGAGATTCTGGGTTTTCTCCGAGGATAGTGTTTAAGCCGAGTACTCTTCTGATGTGAGAAGTAACTTGACCTTTTACGGCTTCGATACGGCGTTTTCCGGAAGAGTCAACTATACCACCGTAGAGATGAGCAAGATATTTGGACGCTTCTGTTGCGGCATAGGCGGTGTCTCTAAGTTGGGAGTTTGCGAAATCATCAGATTCATCAAGAACTTTCTGAAAGAGTTTTAGTTTTTGGTTTTTGAAATCGGAATTGAATTTTCCGACGCGGGAAAGTATCTCTTGCCATTTATCCGTTCCATAATAGGCTTCGTAGGGTGTTTTGTTGCCTTTTTTTGCGTTTTCTTCAACACAACAGAGTGTTTTATTTGTGAAAGAGTTATCGAGAGAGCGGCTGAATGGGATAATATGTTCGATATCGAATTGGGGAGCATCGCCGAAGAGGCTTTCAAACGAGATTTTCTTTCCGGTGTAGGGGCACTCTTCGTTACATTCTTTCCAGAGGCGATACTTAAGAATGTTCGTCGGAGTCGGGTCAATCTTGTTCTCTTCAAGGAATTTTTTTGCGTCTTTTTGCTCTTTCTCTCTCTTTTTTATTTCATCGGTTATTTCTTGGCGGACTTTTTTATTTTTTTGAGTTCTCGTGCGAGTTCAATGCGGATGGTGTCAGGTTTACCATACCGTTTGATAAGGGCGTTGACGACTTTACGGAGTTCAGCGAGTGCTCGAGTAACCATTGGGTTTCTGATAGTCAGTCCGCTTTTTTCGGCGGAGAACTCGTTAGTATCAAGAACAGGAGGCAGGAACTCTTTTGGCTCACAAGTAAAAGAGAGACGCTGGTTGTATTCGGGGATTTGACGCTTTGCAGTTTCGAAAGGGCTACCTTGTTCCATCAATGGTATAAGTTTTTTCAGTGCTGCGATTGAAAGCCTGATATACCCTTTTTCAAGTGTTATTTGGGCAAATTTTTCGGCGGTTGATGGGTCGAGACCGAATTCGCGCATTACTCGGTTTTTGATGGATTCGGTGTCTCGGTGCAGAAGGTATGCGACCATTTTGCGCCTTTTTACCTCAGGGAGAGAGAACCATTTTTGTTCACCTATGACTTCGATGATTTTTGCGGCGGTAAGGTTACCGAGCAATTTCCCCTTATCAGCACTTGTGAAACGGCAATCATTGGAAAGTTTGAGTAATTTTCTGACTTGAGCGAATGTGAGTTCACTCTTTTTATCGAGTTCTGAGATTAGTTTTTGCCGTTCCTCGTGCGAAAAGGGGCGAGGGGTACGGCCAGGTTCCAATACGGTTGTGTCGTTAATCTTTTGAAGAAAACGGAATTTTTGACAGATAAGAAGAGCCTTTAATGCTCGTTTCTGTCCTGGCTCTAATTCACATTCTCCGATAAGGTGTTTCTGGGACTTGAGAGGTCTCTGGTGAAATATCGCATCGTGTATTCTGTCTTTTAGTTCATCGGTGAGGTCAGGGTGGAAGTTTTTCTGTTTTTCCCAGATTTTATTAAACTCGTCTTCATACATTTTGCGAGAGATGCGGCGGTTACGGATGCGTTCCTTCTCAGGGTCGAGTTTAGAAAAATATTCACCGAGAGTACGCGCTCCTGTTTCTTGAATTTTCTGTTCGAGTTCTATTATTTCTTTTCTGTTCTCTTCCTCATCTTCTGATGTATTGATTCTTCGGTTGCCTTTGAATCCCCGCCGTTGGGCGAGATGATAGAGAGCGCGTCCGAGTTCAAACGGTTCGAGTTTTTCATCGAGTGCTTTTGCACGGAGGTAATAGGGAAGGATATGAGCGTTAGAAAGATGTGGAGCGTAACGCTGATACAAGGATAGGTCAATTTTCGGGATTACTTCGTCAACGGAGCCTTTGGGAAGAAGGCCCTTTTCTTGAAGGATGTTATAAAGTTTACGGAGGCGTTGCGCTCTACGCCAGGTCTGGCGACGGATTTGGCGAGCCTCTCTCCGTTTTTTAGCGCGAGATTCTTCACGACCCGATTCGATTTCCTTCTTTTCGCCCTCCACGCCTGCGTCAAAGACGCGAACTCCTGCCGCCTTAACATCTCCGCTTATCTCGTCAAAGAGTGCCCAACCGATGGAGTTGCTCCCTAAATCAACGCCAAGGATGACACGATTCTCTTGCGAAAGACTTTTCATAACATATCCTTTCAAATGAAAGTACCTTCGAAATTATAAAACTCACAGAGATGGTCTTTAAGCGAATTTTAGCGAATTTTGCTTGACAACTGGAAGAGTAGGAGTTAAGTTTATGATGAGAACTTGATTATACATAAGCGGTGGGTCAAGTTCCAGTAAGGCGGTCAACGCGCGTGAGTAATGCTCAATGGAGCAGCTCGATGTACGCCCATCTTGGATGGGCGTTTTTTATTATGGTTTTGCAGGAAGAGAGATAAGCTCAAGAATAATGGATTGAGCGAGACGAGAAAGAGCGGTCTGTTTAGCCATTTCGAGCGTGATATTCGCTCGGTCGTCATACCGTTCGGAGACGGAAAGAGTCCGTTTAACTGGCTTTGAGTCAGGAGACTGAATGTTAAGGGTAATTTCAATAGAGAGGTCTCCGACAAGTGGGATGTTAGTGGCTTCGTAGATGGGAATCCCACGGCAGGATTCGACTATTATAGTGACTTCGGTTCCTTTATCGGAGAGAGAAAGAGAATGAGTACGGCGAATCTCTTCGATAACGAGGCGGTAGAGTTCTACTTCGATGTTGCGGTGCTTGGTTTTATTGATTATCTCCTTCAAGATTATAGATTGTGATGTAGAGTAGCCGAGATGGTAACCGCAGGATGAAAGCAAAAGAGCAACGAATAAGAGAGGATAATAAGGTTTCATTTTTTTAGACCATCCAGCAGGGTTTGAGCCTCCTTAGCGGCTACGGTATGAGGATATGTTTTAAGAAGGTAGTGAAGGTGGACTTTCGCACTTTCGTAATTGTCATCCTTCAAGTAGAAACGAGCGATACGGAGTTCTCTCTCAGCGAGGGTCTGTTCAATTTGAGAGACGCGTGCAAGGGCATCTTTTCTGAACGCACCGGTAGGTGCGCGGCGGAGATATTCTGTAAAGAATTTGAGGGCGCGGATAACGGTTTCTATGTCGTAGTCAGTACCTTTGAAGGTGCGGTATAGAGCTTCAGCCTTTAAGTATATGGCGGTGGAGACGGTCTCTTCGTCAGGTTTTTCGAGAATAACCTTATCGAGCCATAGTTGCGCCTCTTCGTAATCGGCGGAGTCGAGATAATATTTGGCAACTGTGAGCATAGCGCGTTGTGCCTCGGGGTAACAAGAGTAACGAGCGCAGAGTTTGCGCAGTTCTTCGGCGCCGAAGTTTCGTGAGGGGAAACTGATTAGTGAAAGAAAAATAGGAGAAGGTTCTTTTCTACCTTCTGCAAACTCGGTAGCGATGTTGAACAGGCGAGTAACGGCAGAGCGGCGTTTCTCATTGTCGGTTGAAAAGTCAAGAAACTTCTCGTAGTAGAGATAGGAATCTTTATGTCTGTCGCTTGCATAATAGGACTCGGCTATAATAAGAAGAGCATCAGGATAGCGCGGGTCTTTTGGGTAATATTTTTCAAAAGTCTTAAGGTATCTGATTGTAGTGGTAAAGTCGGATTTTGAGAATGCGGTCTGCGCATTTAAGAAGAGGCCATCAGCAGGCGGAATGGATGAGCATCCAGCAGTAGATATGAACAATACGGAAAGAGAGAGCAAGACTATTTTGGAGGAACGAGGTCTTTGTCCCAAATTTTGCCCTCCTCCTTTTTAGGTACAGCGCCCTCTGCGCGTCTTTTTTCTTCAAACTTTTCGAGTATGGATAACGCCTCTCGGACACGCTCTTTTATGTCTTCTCGAACAGAGACATTATCCAAAACAGCTTGCCAGCATCTTTTCGCATTATTGTATTCTTCTAACATCATATAAGCGAATCCCATATAGTAGATAGTACGGGCTTCCTCGGGGCGCCGAGCCGCTACGATGCTCCATTCGTCAATTGCCCTTCGCATAAACTTAACCATACCGAAGTAATAATAGCCGAAAGAATTAGCAAGATGCCGCGTTTTCTGTTCCTGAGTCTTTTCCACCGGAAACCATTTCTTGGTAAGTTCATCGTATTCGAATCCTTTCGCACGCTGCCATTCCTGATGGCTTAATACGGAGTAGTCGTTTCCGCGCAAATAAAGGACGAAACCGAGGTCGAATCGGACTTGCGTCCAGTCAGGAGTAACTTTGAGCGCTTTCTGAAAACACCTAATAGTTTCATCAAGGTTGCCTGCGGCGTAAGCCTTGACCCCAGCGTCTGCGTATTGCTTCGCAAGTTTAGCCGCTTCAATAGGGTCTTTAGGCGCCTGAATTTCGGGGATTGGTTCATCGAGAACTGTCTTTATTTGAGTCGGCTTGACCTTGCCTACTTCCGGGACATTGAACATATCAGGTAGTGTCTGCCTTTTTGTAATGTCAATTCCTTTATATTCCGATGTCTCTTTTTGTCCATTAGTAGCAGCGCAGCTTGATAGAAGCCAAATGGAAAAGGCAAAGAGAAGAAAAGTTCTTTCCAGACTTCTCATTATTCGACTCATTGTTTCGCCTCCGACAACTGTGAGAGGAGTTTTACAAGGACATCTTTTTTAATGGAAATGTTTATAGTCTTGAAATCGCGTATGTGGACAAGACCCGGCTTCGCATTTTTGGGTTTATAAACATTAGCACACCTGGTAAGCGAAACATTAGCGGAGTTGCGTTTCCGTGCCTTGCTGTAATAAACAGCGAGAGTCGCCGCCTCATTGACGGTCTGTTCAGGAACAGGTTTCCCGTTCGTGCGGATGATAATGTGAGAGCCGGAATATCCACCTGCATGGAGGAATAAATCATCTTTATGAGCAAACTTAAGCGAAAGGTAATCGTTCTCACGCTGGTTTCTGCCGACAAAAATTTCGAATCCGTCGGAAGAAATGATTCTCCGAAGTTTTTTCGGCATAAAACGGTTGCCTTTCAGTCTCTTCTTCTTTGAAAATTTCAGAAGAAACTCTTCCGCTTCAGGTAACGATTCTCCACGGCGGACCTTTTCAAGAAGATTCACGATTTGTTCAATCACCTGCTGGGTCTGCTCTATTTGTTCTTTTACTCTCTTTTCTCCTGATTTCATCTTTTTGTAGAGGCGGAAAAACCGCTCCATATTCTCGACAGGAGTCTTAGAAGGGTCGAGTTCGACGGAGATTCTTTCTCCCTCAGGAGTTTCAAGTTCGACTTCAGTCTCACCTTTCCTAATCGTTTTCAAGTTCGCTTGCAAAGCCTGCCCTTTCTTCAAGTATTCCTCCGCTGACCTCGTCCTTTCAAGTGCTTTCGTAAGTGCCCTCATCTTTCCCTGCTTCTCCTCATACAGCCTCTCAAGACGAGAAAGCACCTCTTCAAACGACACCTTCTCCACATCGCCGCTTCCGTTTTCTGTTTCCATTAAACGGTTTCCCTGTCACAGCCCTGTAACAACTTTTTTATTATATATCAAAACCACAGAATGCGGAACGCAAAAACAGCAAGGAATAAAACACTTCGAAAGATAGTGTGCAAAGTAAAGAACGCAGGATGTCAGCGGTTCGCAAGAAGCACTCTCGGCAAACCATAATAGTCGGATAAAATCTGAATCTTTGAAAATCCTGCTGTATAGACGAGTTCTTCAACTTTCTTCGCAATGTTCGGGTTCAATTCAAGAGCGAGTAATCCACCGTTTTTAAGCAAGAAGTATGCCTGGGCTACAAGCGGGCGATAACAGAGCAAGCCATCTTCACCTGCATAAAGCGCAATGGACGGTTCGTAACGCACATCGGTCGGAACCTTCTCATACTCTTCTTTCGTTACATAGGGCGGATTCGAAACAACGACATCAAACCGAACACCATCCCAAAAAGGTTCCGCTATGTCGCAGCAAACGAGTCTCATTCTCGCACCTATCTTGTGCCGCTTAATGTTCTTTTTCGCAACTGCAAGCGCTTCCAAAGATATATCGGTTCCGACTACGCGCACTCTCCCATCTAACACCGCCAATGCGATTCCAACGCATCCGCTTCCTGTTCCTATATCGAGCACATCAATACACGGTTTGTCAGACATCTCGATTCGCTCAAGAACTGAGGCGACAAGATGCTCCGTAACAGGTCTCGGAATTAGGACGCTCTCGTTGATGTAAAAAGGCAAGCCGTAAAACTCGCGCTCTCCAATGATATAAGCAATCGGTCTTTTAGCGGCACGCTCCATAAGAAGAGCCAAATACCGCTTCCATTCCTCCTCATTAAGTAACCGCTCATACTCGATATAAAGTCGCGCTCTATCTTCAAAACCGAGTACAAAACGGAGAAGTATCTCAGATTCAAGCGTCACTTCTTCGATTCCTACGCTTTTTAAGAAAGATGCGCCGAAACGAAGAACCTCTCTTATGCTTCTATTTGAGTAGACCGCTTCCATCACTCGAAACATTTGCCTTCTTCAATTTTTCTTCTATATCATTACGGATTAGCGCGTCAATCATCTCGTCAATTTCGCCGTCAAGGAATCTGTCGAGTGAATAAAGCGTGAGTTTGATTCTGTGGTCAGTTACGCGGTTCTGCGGAAAATTGTAAGTCCGAATCTTCTCACTTCTATCGCCTGAACCAATCAACCGCCGTCGTTTCTCACCATACGCAGCATCCATCTCTTGCCGCTTCTTCTCGTATAACCGCGTACGCAAAACACGCATCGCCTTCTCGAGATTCTGCCTCTGCGAGCGCTCATCCTGACAATAAACAATCATACCCGTAGGAATATGCATTACCCGAACTGCCGATGATGTCTTGTTTACAGACTGCCCCCCTGGACCTCCACCTTTTATCCTCTCAATTCGCAAGTCCGTTTCAGGAATCTCTAACTCTACTTCTTCCGGTTCAGCAAGCACAGCAACAGTCGCCGCAGATGTGTGAATGCGCCCCGACGCCTCAGTAACAGGGACCCGTTGAACCCTATGAACACCGCTCTCGTTCTTCAACCTGCGATAAACATCTTTTCCTTCAACCGAAAGCACTACTTCTTTGAAGCCGCCGATATCAGTCGGATGTTCATACATAACCTCAAACTTTAAGCCAACTCGCTGAAAATACCTCGTGTACATCCTGAATAGGTCAGCAGCAAAAAGCGCCGCTTCCTCGCCTCCTGTCCCCGCCCTTATCTCAAGTATTACCTTCTTCCTCTCATCCTCACTGTCAGAGTAAAGTAACTCAATGATTCTCTGCTTGGTCTTTTCACATTTTTTTTCCGCATCTTCCGCCTCTTCCTTCGCCAACGAACGCAACTCTTCGTCTGCATCCAAAGACTTGAGCACTTCCTGCGCCTCCTTGAGACGAGACTGTTGGCGCTCATATTCTTCGTAAAGAGAAACAATCTTGCCGAGTCTCCCTGCCTCCCGCGCCAAAGATTGATACAACGCAGGATTCGAAAGAACCTCCTGTGTGCTCATCTTCTCGGTTAACTCCGTAAGTCTCGCTTTAACCGCTTCTAATGATTCTACCATCGAAGTGACCTGCTAATAAATGAGGCAGGAAAACGGAGCGAAAGCAACGCTACTTCTTCTCCTTACTCTTATCTTTCCCTTCCTCTTTGTCCTTCTTCATCTTGTTCTTAAGACTGCTCTCATCCCAAGAATGACGACGCTTGAACCTCTCAACTCGTCCTGTGGAATCTATGTATTTCTCTTGCCCGCTGAAAAACGGATGACACTTCGAGCAGACTTCAATCGTGATTCTCTTCTTCGTGGAACGGGTCTTCCACCTGTTTCCGCAACCGCAGATTACCTCCGCCTCCTCGTATTTCGGATGAATACCTTTCTTCATAGGATTTCCTCCCACAACATTCTTCTTGCTCAATATACCCAAAAACCGCCATTCTGTCAAACTTTAACTCCCGTTTCCTATCAACAGAATAACAAAAAGGCGTTTTTGTTCTTATTGACACCGTCTCGATAAGCCACTACAATTCATCATATTAGAAACATTATGCGGAGTAAATATACGGCGGATATTGAAGTACCAGAATTCAATACACTCGAACAGTTCATCAATTGGTGCCAAGATTCCCTCGTCCAAGAAATCCTTAA
>Ga0123519_10001081_pt1 | contig 47325 bp, 46 predicted proteins | sample YelNatPaOPRAMG02_FD_87396 | JGI IMG/M metagenome (GOLD analysis project Ga0123519, IMG submission 87396) | Hot spring microbial communities from Yellowstone National Park - Yellowstone National Park OP-RAMG-02 (version 2) | ecosystem: Environmental > Aquatic > Thermal springs > Hot (42-90C) ...
AATTGTGCCTCAGCGGCAACTTTGGCTAAGGGCAGGGTGTCACGAATCGTTGGTGGTGTGCCACCCGAGCCCGGGAATTCGGCAATAATTACTGCAACTGTGATATTGGCAATTGAATCGGGTGGTAAAATGAATGGCCCTGAGCATTGGACAAATCTTTTGTCGGCTGGTGTTAAATCAACACTGTCATAAGGCGAGTAGATTCTGGTTCGGTAATCGTAACCGGATAGGGTTAGATACTGGTCAGGGTCTTTGACCGGGTCAATCTCAATCGAGAATTTCTTGAATGCGGTCAATCCTAATCGGGTGGTATCACCAGGTCCTATCCTTGGGCTTTCTAAGAATTTGTAAGCAACTGCACCGGGTTTGCCACTCTGCCACGATGAGCCAGAAGCCTCTTCGTTATTGTTATCATAGGCAAAGCCAACATTTTTGACTCGGAAGGTATCACTACCGGTGCCGAATAACTTGTCTTTAATCATTCCGACCATATCATCCGAGTAATCGCCGATATCCGGGTCCATCACCACACCTAAAATCATATTCTTTAGGGTATCACCGGAGACATTTTTTACTTTATAGAGCAAAAAGAATATGTCACGGTTGGAAGGGTAATTCCAGGCATAGACCTTTAAATAGACATCAATCCCGAGCGGTTTACCTGGTTCAGTATGCATCTCAGGGTCGGCATCGGAAAAACACATCCACATATCGCCGCCCGAGAAATTAGCAGTGGGCACTAAGCCTAATAGTGTATCCAAAGAATCAGCAATGAACCGGTTTTTGAAGTCGGTGCGGTCAATATCCCAAGAGCCGGGATATTTATAGATTCGGTCCAAGGCATTGCCATAGCCTTCTTGTAGATAGCGAGTGAGAGTCGGGACCATCTCGGTACCACCGGAATTTGGGTTGTAACCAATCGTGCAAAGGGTATCCAGGCGGGTTGGTTCATCGGGTCTTGGTCTTAAAGCACCAACCCAGAGTCCGGCACCGAAGATATAGAAGTTTTTTAACGGGTAGGGCCAATAGCCACCAGCAACATCGCGCCTTGTCCCGACATCAATCCCGAATCTACCGTCATTGTAGAATGGACAACGCCAGCGGTTCACATCCAGCCATTCTTTGTCATAAATTCTAACTGCTGGGGTAGTGCGCCGATTTGAATTGGTTGCTGCAATGGCCGGGGTTATAATAAACCATAAAGATATTAGAGAAAGGAGTAAGACCGTGAACCGTGACCGTGAACCGTGACCGTGAACCGTGACCGTGGACGGACAACGGACAATCCGCCTGAGGCGGAGACAACGGGCAACGGACAACGGAAAACTAGGCATTTTCATTTTTCCTCCTTAAAATCCCAGGTTTACGCCTAAGCGAATCTTCCTGGGTGGTCCGTAGTTGGTTGGTGGGTTTTGAATCTCTTCGTAGGCTTTGATATATGCCTCGTATTCTTCCATCTGGGTTAGGTAGCCATCGTGATTCTTATCCCTTGCTGGGTGATAATACAGGTCGCCAATCGCCATCCCGCCACGAAATTCACCCGGAGAAATGACTCTTCCTGAATTGGATGGACTGCCAGTTGCAGTATTCACATTCATTACCGTTAAGGCATTAAAGAGATTAGTAATATCTAAGGCGATATTAAATTGTAATCCGCCAAGCGAAAGGTCTTTAGCAAGACGGGCGTCGGTCGTGAAGGTATTGGGATAACGAGCCGAGTTGACATCACCGGTCTGGTTACCTCTCAAATCAGTTGGCGTATAAGGTAGTCCGGTAGCGAATTTGGCGATTGTGTTGATATTGAAATCACGCATAGGAATAAAGACAAAGTCCTGCGGGAAAGAAAAGCCAAGGTCAAAGGTAATGGAATGGCGCTGGTCATGGTCAAGATAATAGTCAACCTGGATTGGTGTGCCACCCCGAAAATACCAGTCGGTTGCAGTTGCAGCGGTTCCTTTCGCAATCTGGAACGAATAACTCAAATTTGACTGCCAGTAATTCAATAACCGTTTATGGAAACCGAATTCAAAGCCAAGAATCCTACCGTATTCAACATTGTAATAAGTCGTATAGGACATCGGTAGCGCCGGAACCGGTCTTGTGCCAACTAAATCAAACACATCTTTGTAGAATGCGGTGAGGTCAAAACCAAGATAGTCAGTGAGTTGGGCATCAAAACCCGTCTCATAGGCAATCGTCTTTTCCGCCTCCAAATCCGGATTACCAACAATGATATTACCCCTTCGGATGACATCACCTTCCTTGAGCGCCTTAAGGCTCTCGTAGAGGTCGTTAAAGATTGGATTTTTAAAGAAGTGACCATAGGAGAATCGGAATTTGATTCTTTCGGTAATGGGGAAGGAGATCCCCATCCTTGGCGAAACCCTCAGTTTCATCTTCACCTTCACTGTATCGGTCTTCAAGATTGACTCCGGATAGACCCGTTTCCAAACATTCGCATCAAGATAATCAAGCCGAAAACCACCTCTCAGCACCAAATTCTCAAAATCCGCCCGGTCTTGAATATAAGCCGCACCAGTAATTGGATGGTAGTTATAAGCCTCCCAGAATGGATTGGGGTCCCAAGGTAGACTATTGGTATATTCGCGCAAGGAATAGAATTTCACATCAAAGCCCGCCTTCACCTCATGAATCTTTCTTATATTGTGCGTAATATCACCTTTCAGATAGTAGTTTTCTGTGCCTCGGAAGTGCCAGATTCGATTATCACCCTTGCCGATAAAGATATTATACACACCATAAGGATTATTGGTCCAGTATTCGTACTGATTGAATAGAAACTGGGTATCGCCATCCACTACCTTTTTTAAGATGTAGAGTTTTTTCGTTCTGATTTCAGGGTCAGCCGGGATGGTCTCGCCATCAATAACCGTATCATTCTTACCGAACACAAAGTCTTCGGCTTTGAAATAGTAAGGTCGCCAGAAAAAGTTACCCGGGTCTTCTTTCTCCTTATCCTTATCCCGAATTGTTCGCATCAGTCCGGTCTTAAACCAACCGGTCTTGAAAGTAAGAATTGAGACCGGGGTCAGCATATGATTAATATGAAAGTTTGCCTTATAGGAACGAACCCGATTGGCATAATCATGGTCGGACCAGAACTTAAAAGAAGTAGAGTAGCGTTGCCACTGATAAGTAGAATTATGCCCGTCAACCGTAAAGGTCGTCTTCGGTGTCTTCAAAGTTAATTTCCCTTCAATCGCATACTCATCCCTTGGCGATGGCACCCGATAACGAACCTGGGCATCCGCATCGGTATGGAGCCTTTCACCGGACACAAAATAACGCAACCGCTTCCAACTCGGCATTGCACCACCAAACGAAGCCGCCAATTTCGTATAGCCGAAGTTATAGTCCTCTCTTGGAAAGAAGGCATCGCTTTGTGCCCTTATCCTACCTTCCAACTTCTCGCCACCTTCCTTGGTCACAGTCTGGATGATTCCGGACATCGCCTCCCCATATTCCGGGTCAAACCCACCGGTGATCACTACCACCTCTTTAATCGCATCGGTGGTTGGTTTGGGTGATGACCAGAGTGTCCCATAGATTGCGTCCTGGGCCTGGACACCATCAATAAAATAAGCCACATCGTCAAATCTGCCACCACGGATATGGGTCCAGCCTGCCCGTTCATTCTGAAATACCCCAGCCTGCATACCAACCAATTGTGTTAGAGTAATCACCGGCAACCGATTAAACTCCTCTGCCGCAATCGGCCGGGTTGTCGAGACGGCGGTTCGGATATAAACCGGACGCTCAGCCGTAATAACTACTGGCTCTTTTATCTCAATCGTGGTCGGTCGTAATTTGAAATCAACCGTTGCGGTCTGGTCGGGTAGAACCAATACCCCGGTCACGGTTACTGGTTGGTAACCAACATAACTCGCATTTACCGAATAGGTCCCAACCGGAATATTAGTAATCAAATAACGACCACTGGCATCGGTTGCTGCACCTAACTCAGTGCCCTCCACAATCACATTCACCCCAACTAATGGCTCATTGTTGGTAGCATCTAATACCCGACCGGCAATCTTACCAGTCTCAGCCGCATTTAGACTAAGGACCAAACAAAGCATTAAAATGCCAAATGCCAAATGCCGAATGCCAAATTCCGAATTCCGAATGCCAAGGCGATTGAAATTAGGCATTTTTTCTCCAATCATCTTTCACCTCCTCTCATTGTAATTTTATTGGTATCTGCCAAACCCTTAATTTAAAGGGCGATTTTTTATAAATCAGGGATTGACGAGGGCAAATGATGAATGATAAGAAGTTAATTCCAGAAGGATAAATCCCTTGGGTCAATTTCAACCGTGCCCCTGAGCCGAACGAGACCAGGGAATAGAATTTGTCGCAATAAGCAAAATAGAGCGCGGTGTCTTGGGGATTAAGGATTGGATAGATTTGGCTTATCTCCAAGGAATCTTGGCTCGCACCATAGGAATAGATGGAATCGGGAAATTTATAAAGCCGATGGATACCATAATGAATTGTATCCGGACGATTTAAGATTGTATCCGCTTTCACTTTGTTCTTCTCTTTCACGATTGTCCGATAATTATAGGGCGCATCGTCTTCATTATCCGGAATCCGGGTTGAAGCGCCACCGCTCACTCTAATTAGTCGCCAAATGCGTGGTGAACTGGATTTTACTTCCGGTTCAAAGTGTAAACTACGCCAAACCCTTCCTTCAAACTCCTTAACCATAACGATGGAATCTTTACCTGGGGCAACCGAATCATAAACCAATACCGTTTCGCCCCGTATCACCGAATCGTGCAGGAATTCCTTTTTTGCCCAATCGCCAAATAGCATTAAAGTGTCAGTGACATTAGCCGCGGTGAGTGAAATGTCGTCAAGATAAACGCCTTCAGTTGTTTCACTAACATCGGAATAAAAACGAAATCTTATGGTGGTAGCAGTTTTAGGAATGCTAACCGTAACTGCCTTAAAGGTTGTATCAATGCCTGAAGCTACCCAGCCGACATTCCAAATCGTATCATAGAACTCAAAATAGATTGAGTCACCAGTTCGTAAGTTTCGCCAAACCGAAAAAGTTACTTTTGGGAATTCATAATTGGCAAGGTCAACACTGCGTGCCATCCAGTTGTTTTGGTTATCTTCATAATTGGCGTATGGTGTGCATTTGACACTGTAAGGTTTTGATTTAGATCGGGTTGAATCTTCAATTTTAGTCCAAGGGCCTCCGGTTCCGCCAGTTGTCCAACCTAAAGGGAAATTAGTCATATCGTCTTGAAAGATTGGCACCTCAGTTACTGCAACAACCGTATCCTTGAGATAGCGTCGGGCTTGTTCGCAATCGACTCTTGCCACACCCTTAAATTTGGTAATCAGTTCAACGGTCGCGGTTGTATCATAAACAAAAACTATGTTAGTATCAGTCTTTTTTTCCGTTAGGGCGATCCTTAACCGAGCCGGGCCATAAGCCTGTTTTATTCTGAACTCAAGCGAAGCAACTTCACTATTCGGAAACACCCTGCCTACCGAATATTTAATTGTGTCAATATCTTGCGCAAAATCCATTCGCGAAAGGAAATTTTTCCATTCGGCTGATGTATCATAATAGACAATTAGACTCTTGATACTTGTGGAATCTTCACCGTCACCGCTCCAGAATTTTTCCGGGGGTAATCGGCCACAGGCGGCCAATAAGACGATTAAAATTCCAAATGCCAAAATCCAAATGCCAAGGCGATTAATGATATTATTAAGCATTAGGAATTTGAAATTAGGCATTTTTCCCTCCATTTATCCGCCTAAGGCGGATTTGCCTCGCTTGTCTCGGCACACGCTTCGCGTTGCGCGTTGCGCGTTCCCGCCTTTTTTCCCATCTATTCACCTTTCACCTCCCCATATAAAGCAGGGACGAGATGTTAGGGACGAGGGACCCGATTCGGGCACCTCGTCCCTGTCTTATTGTCACTCCTTGACTAAGGTCAGTTTACCCGAACGAGCACCCGAATTGGTCAAAACCTTATAGAAATAAACACCCGAATTTACTCCACTGCCCTTGGTATCTCTGCCATCCCAGATAACTTCTCCGCCTAAGGCGGATGTATTGCGCAACTCGCGGACCAATTTGCCGGTCACATCATAAATTGAAACCTTGACCGGTTCACTATTCCCAACCGTAAACTTCACCCAAGAACGAGATGGATTAGGCGAAACTACGACACCAGTTGGGATTGATTTTTTCTGACCGCGCTCTTGGATACCAATAATAGGCACAATCACATAGTCAAAATAGAGGTTACCCGAGGTTGGATAAGTTTCCGCATTATGATAAATCATCCCCACAATTGTTGAATCACCACCCGCAATCACTGGCGCATTGTGAGCAAATTCCAGATGATTCTCTGATATAGCGGACGCATTAAAGGTAATTGGACCATAATCGTACCAGGTATTAGTGCCAGCATAACGGATGAATAGACCACAATCCGGTCCAGTATCCGTAGGTTGCTCAAAGATTGCCTGATAACCAATAAAGATATTACCATAGTCATCCGCAGCAACGGTTGGAAAACGGGCATAGGTTTGCGGTGCGGTTGAATCACCACCAACCAACTTTGTGCCAGTAAACACCCAACTCCCTGGACTACCCGCGGTTGGCCGATATACCCAAATCTCACCATAATCGTAATTACCCGTGCCAAACTTTATCGCTACTACTGGTGTATCAGCCACTACTTCGCAATCATACATATACCACCAGCCTGTAACATTGGACATATCCGGATAAGGCGGATTGGCGCCCCAAAGGAGTTGAGGTTCGGTCCAGGTCTGACCATAATCAAAAGATTCGCAATAATAAGGCCAGTAGAGCGAAGGGTTACTCTCTTCGGAGCGGTTCCACAAGAAAAAGATATAACCATCACTACCAAAACGGAAGTGCGGTCCTGCCATCCAATCGCGCGGACCAGAGAAAAAGACTCTGCCATCATCCCAGGTCTCACCATAATCGGTTGAACGCCAGATATAACAATCATAAGTCGTTAGATATGTTCCATTATTTGCGGCGATATATACGATAATACTATCCTTGACCGCAAGGCAAGGTAGCCAGACATCCCAGTCTTCACTGTTCGGCAGTTCAAATGCTGCAGTGATAAGTCCATCCGGATAACTTATCTCCTTGGCATAAAAGGTCGGACTGGCAACATAAGCACCACTAACCTGCGGTGCCTGATGCCAGGCAAAATGAACCTTTAAATCATTTGGGTCAGGCCAGTTTGCTTCGGCATCCACACCGGGATAGATTCTTCGGGCATCAAAGGTCGAAAGCGGTCCGTATTGAAGCCAGGACTGTCCACAATCAGTTGAATAAGAAACATAGGTCCGCATTATATTGTCCGGGTCACCGGAAAATAATCCATAAATAACCGCTAAATTCTCTCCATCTTCGGCAAAAACGATATTCTTACCCGGCGAACCAGCAACCGCCCGAAGGTCAGGAATCGAAGCAATAATTACTGGAACATCAGTTCCCTGTGGTGTGGGAGGTGGTGGCAGGGGTTTCAAACCGGGTGTATACTCACCCTTAATCGGCACCGCACTAATCTTTGGCGCCCGAACCCAATTTGCCCCAAAGACCACCATTACTATTAATATTACTCCTGCTACTACCCTTTTCATCTTTACTCCTTTCTTTTCTTTAACTCATGGCTATTAGCCAAGAGTTAGATGCTAATAGCCAAACCTGATGTAGTCATTATTTCTTTTCGCAAGGCTAAAGCCTTGCCCTACTTTTGTTTTTATTATTTCACCTCCTTTCTATTTCTATAGATTTCGCTATTCCAATTATCACAAAGGGGCTCTGCCCCTTTGAATCCCCAGAAGAATTTTTTTCGGACCGGGGAGATGAGGGGTTTCCCCTCATCATTCGCAGTATTTGTTTGCTCATTTCCCAGTTAATGTGAAACGAAATGGGATGGAAACCCAGACCCGCACAAACATATCGCGCTGTTTGGCTGGCGTAAAACGAGCATCTCTTGCCGCTCTTACCGCTGCCTCATCTAAGGCTTGATTACCCGATGATTTCAGAACCCGCGCATCAATTATTTTGCCATCAACATCAACCAATGCCTCAACCACTACTTGTCCCTCAATTCCGGCTAATCGGGCAACTTCTGGATAAGGTGGTTGGGGGATATATTCGGGTTTTGGTTTCACCTCAACTTTCCAGAAAGGCACAATCGGCACTTCGGTTATATCCGGTTTTTTAGTAATCTCAGTAAATTCGGTAGGTGCGATAGTAGTTGCTTCAGCCTCTTCCGGAACTGCAGCCGCAACCGGTAATTGTGGTCTTGCCACCGGCGGTGGCTCGGCTAATTTCTCTAATTCCGGTGGCAGTTCCTCCATAACTGTCGTAATCTCTTTTTTTAGACTATACGGGGTAACCGTAAACTCTTTAGGCAATAGGAGGAAAGCCAAAAGGATAAAGATTAACGCCGCAATCATTCCTAAGCGAAACGATTGACTATAATAGCGGTCCTCATCCCAAAAAGCTTCAAACATTTTACCCCCCTCTTCTTTCAAATTCGGTGGCAAAGGTAATCTTCAAGACACCCGCATCTTTCAAAGCCTCCAGGATATCATTAACTTTTCCGTATTCACTATCTCTATCCGCCCGGACTTCGGCGATTAAATCCGGATTGTCCGCGAACTTACCTGCCATCACCGAGGTTACCCCTTTCAGATCTAAAAGATTATCGTCAATCGAAATCTTTCCGGCCCGGTCTAACCAGATATGAGCGACATTCCGCCGTTTCAAGATTCTTTCGGTTGCTTCAGCACCGGGCAGATTAATTTTCAGACCCCGTTCCGTTCTAAACACCGTAGTTAGCATAAAAAAGATGATTAAAAGGAAGGCGATATCCGCCGTTGAGGCGGTAGGAATTTCTGGTTCGGACGGTCGCTTCAAACTAATTTTCTTCATTTTTGCTCCTTATTCTTCCTTTACGGGCATTAAGCTAATCCGTTCCGCTTTTGCCATTTTCAGTTCATCAAATACATCAATCATTGTCCTGTAGGGTGCGGTTCGTGCTACCCGTAAAGCAATAACTAATTCTTTATTCTTAAGCAATTCTTCAGCCACCTTAGCCCGAACTTCCGGGATAGTAAGGATTTTATCGCCAATTAAAACCTCACCGCGTGGGTTCACTTGAATGGTTAAGATATTTTCGCTTTTAATCTTGACCTCTTGCCCCTTTTCGGGCAGAACGGTCTTTAATCCCTTTTCGCGGCTGAAGATACTTGTTGTCATAAAGAAGATAATGATAAGAAAAGCGATGTCGCCCATTGAAGCAGTCGGTATCGCCGGTTTTCTTTTAATCTTCTCTTTAAACTCCATTATTATTCCTCATACTACATTAACACTTCCCGCCGCGTTTTGCTTCAAGATAATCCAAAAGTTGCGTGGCAGCGGTTTCCATATCCCGGGTATAGCCATTAATTCGTCCCGAGAATATAATATGAATAATAGCCAAGGGTGCAGCGATAATCAAGCCCCATTTGGTAGTAATCAGTGCTTCAGCAATACCAGAGGCAACCACAGTTGGTTCAACTTCACCGACTGCAGCAACTGCCGCGAATGCCCTAATCATACCAGTAACCGTACCCAAAAATCCGAAGAAAGGGGCGACTGTGGTCAAGCCCGCCATTAATGCCATCCCGCGGTCCAAAAACCCCAATTCCTGGGTCCCGGTCCGAACCAAGGCGTCCTCCATAACGGCACGCGGTTTATTTGCTTTTTCCAGTTCAAGGATTGGTTTTAGAACGCGCGCGACCGGGCTGGGCGTTTTAGCACACAAGTTAATCCCGGCTTCTATTCCGTCTTTATCAATCGTTTGGATTAACTTTGCAACAAAGGTTTTTGCGTTTAGCCGCATCTTCATATAGAGGGTATATAGTCGCTCAAAGAAGATTGCTAAACCCAAAATTGCGCAGGCTAACAAAAACCACATAATACCTCCGCCTGCGATGAACTCTCGTATCATCAATCCTCCTTTTTTATTCTTATACTCAAAATTGCGAAGTTGTCAATAGTCTTCGCTTTTATTGAATTATTATCCAGATAAAAAAAATCAAGTCAAGTCTTTTGTGTGTTGACAAACAAGTTGACCATTATTAAAATCAGACCCAAGCAAACCCGATGCAGATTGACCAAATTGATTTAAAAATAATCCGTGCCCTTGAGAACGGCAACCGACCCTTTTTAACCACTGTTGCCAGTCAATGGCAAATTAAAAAAGAAGAAGTTGAAGCAAGAGTTAAAAAATTTGAAGCGGAACGATTAATCAAAGGTTACAAGATGATAATTAGTATTCCCTCCTTTTTGGGTGGCGACTGGACTTTAGGCTGTTTATTGGGTATTGCCTCTAATCCCACTAAAGTAGTTTCAGTGCTTGCGCAAAAATTAAATTTTATCATTGAAGTCTTTCACAATTTACCCGTTCCTGAGGGTATCGGTCCCAATCTAAATATCCTTTTTTATACTCAGGATTTCCCGACCAGTTCTCAAATTATAAAAGAAACGGAAGAGTTTGATTATGTTGAAGTTTATAAATTACAAGAATACGCAATACCGGTACCGACTATTCTTTCTTCAGCCGAACAAGAACTGATAAGAAAAATCTATAACAATCCAACTGTCCAAGTGCCCGAATTATTGGATAATCAAACATTAGAATGGATTGAGGAAAAAATTAATCAACTACTAAGTCCCCCCAATGGAATTGCCCGCCTGCTACCCGAATTAGACTGGCAGGTTTGTGAAAATTTTGCCCACATCCACTTTCTTATTGAAAAGGGCACTCTATCCAATTTATCTTCAAATGAAATACCTGAGTCATATCGCAGTCTGCTTAAGACAATGGTTTGGACATCTCAACCTTTCCAGAACCGATTTTATCAAGTTGAGACTGACATTTGGGGTGTCAATGACTTTAGCACAAAAGTAAAAATGCTAAAAGGAGCCGGGGTAAAAGTTAAGGGGTTTATTTTAGCCGAAACCAATCAAATAATAAATGATTGGATTTCTAAACACCTTCCATCCCTTTAAAAGTTAAACCGCCATACAAAAAACAAGGCAGGGACGAGGTGATAGGGACAAGTCACGAGTATTTTTACTTTTCCCTTATCCCTCGTCTCTAACACCCGCCCTGTTTCAAGGTAGTCGAGAGGTGACAGGGACGAGTAGCGAGTATTTTTACTTTGTTTACCGACTGAAGTTAAACTTCCGCAATTTTATGTAAGCCATTGATTTTTCAAACCGAATCCTCCTATTGACAAATGATTGGGGGCTAGGGTAGGGCTAGCCCCTATACCGAGCCAGAAGCAGTGTAGAGGGTAGTCCGCCTATGGCGGAGTGGGCTAGCCAAGCAGTTAGGGTAAAAGATAGGTCAGGGGTTTGGCTAAAGGTAAGACCGAAGCGTAGGACTGTGGCGGGATTCGGGCTTAGGCAGGTGGATAGGCTTGGGATTAGCCTATTCCTTAGACTTGTGAGTAGCCTCCTTATTTCACTACCAGGAACCTTTGACCACTCTTCCAAATTGTAGCGCAGCAACGCGAATCCACCTTAGGCGGACAAACTTCCGAGGTTCAAAAGTTCCGCTGTTGTGGTGATTAGGATTTAATTCCAATCTTTTAGGAATATCTTACGCTTACAAATCGGGCAAAATTTATAGCCTTTGGTATCGGTGTCTCTTAGAGTATTAGAAAAGAACATTACGCAATTGGGATTGGGGCAGTGATTGAGTCCAAAGATATGCCCCAATTCGTGAACCGCTTCGGTCAAAGCCCGCCTTTGCAATAATTTTATATTTGGTTTCTGGCCGTAATATTCCTGTCTAAGCCGAGGAGTAGCGATAATTGCCTTTCTTTCAACTAAGTCCGCTTGCCCGAAGATAAAATTCAAGCCCTCAACATAAAGATCAACATCAACAATTCCTAAGATGATTTCGTTTTTGGTTTGTTCATATCCACCCAAGGCCGATAAAATCTTGGGTGCGAAGTATTGTTGGCGTTCCTGATTATATGCCGAAGTGTCAAGCGAAATCGGGCGTTTAATTTGAACCGGTAATTCAAATATTCTTTTAAGTTCGGTCGCCAGAAAATGGAAAATTGTTGTATCCTTTACTTCACCGATGGGCTGAAGGATAATTGTTGTTAGTTTTGGATTAATCATAAAAAGGGTTAATCCGCCAAAGGCGGAGAAAATTAAACTCACTGCTTTAAGCAGACTCCTCTTTTTGATTTTTGAATGAAATCTAAAAGGATTTTCAAATCATCGGTCATTGGCAGTTCCTGTTTAATTTTGGTCAAGGCGTCGGATAGGTTTAGATTGGAACGATAGATTAGACGATAGGCTTTAGTTAATAGACCGATTCTTTCTTGACTAAAGCCTGCCCTTCGTAAACCGACCAGATTTAGACCCCTAACCCGAAAAAAAACGCCCTGACCAATTAGAAAAGGGGGCAAATCCTTGACAAGATAAGAATAGGCACCAACCATCGCGTATTCGCCTACCCTGGTCCACTGGTGAATACCAACCATTCCCCCGATATTGGCAAAATCACCAATTTTCACATAACCACCTAATTGAGAACCATTGGTGATAACCACATTATTGCCGATTTGGCAATTATGACCAATATGGACATAAGCCATTATCAAGTTGTCATCGCCAATTACAGTGGCATTATTCTCACCCGTAGCCCGATGAATTGTAGTATATTCGCCAATAATATTGTGCTTACCAATTCTCACTTGAGTTGGCTCGCCTTGATAATTAAGGTCAAAAGGTCTTTTACCAATAATCACCCCAGGACCGATTTCGCAACCTTCATCAATTGTGACATTTTCATCAATAAAGACATAAGGACCAATTTTAACATTATTACCAATTTCAACCGAAGGGCTTATTATAGTAAACGGTCCAATTGCCACTCCCTTGCCTAAAGATGCCTTTGGATGAATCCACCGCAGGCGGGAAATCATTTAGTCTTGTCCAAAAATCCTAAAAGCAATTCACCCTCACAAGCAATCTTTTCACCAACGCTGACTTTGCCTTTAACCTTAGCGATATTACTTTTTAGAGTTAATAGTTCGCCCGTAATTTTTAAAGTATCACCCGGCCGCACCTGTTGTCGAAACCTAACTTTATCAATCCCTAAGAATAGGGTGAGTCTTCCCCTTGCCTCTGGGACTTGCGTGAGGACAAGAATGCCACAAGTTTGTGCCATTGCTTCAACCAATAGTACACCCGGCATCAAAGGGTAATTAGGAAAATGCCCTGGGAAAAAATATTCAGTCCCGGTCACATGATAAAGTGCTTCAACTCTCTTTTCGGAAATTTTCGTAACTTCGGAAACGAATAAAAAAGGTTCGCGATGCGGCAAAAGTTTTTTAATCTCTTCAATTTTCACTTTAACCCAAATGGTTAATAAATTCTTGATTCAATTTATGGTTGGGTTTGAAGGCGAATAGTTTAGCGTTTAGAGAGTAATTTAAGAGGGCAAGTGACCCAAGCAAGTCCAAGACCTTATGGCCTGCCATTTCGTTTTGGGCACGAAACAATTTAGGTAAAATTAAGCCATGCACACAAAGGGGCAAAGCCCCTTTGAATCCCCGAAAAGATTTTTTCTTAAAACCCGGGGAGATGAGGGGTAATCCGCCTTTGGCGTCTCCGCTTCGCGGTTTCCCCTCAACCCTTTTGAGTTTAAAGGTTAAAATTCTTTTTAAGAATGCCGGGTTTGGATAGAAACCAAAGGTTCGGGCTTTAGATAATTCTTTTCGGAAATTGATTGGATTAATCTTCTTACCCCAAAACTGAACAAAATGACCTTGTAAATCAATAAGGCAATCTATTGCCAGTGTCTTTGCCGGCACTGCTAAAATAAATCCGTTGTCCGTTATCCGTCGTCCGTTCACGGTCCACGGACACGGTTTGCGGTCTAAAACAAGAACCGGAAGACTCAAATTGTAAATCTTCCTTTCCGCTTCTTGGCACTCAATTCCCGCCCGAAGCAAAAGTTTTAAAAAAGGCAAGGCACTGCCATCACCAAAAGGCAACTCTTTACCCGATACCGTTATAAAGAGATTACTGATCCCCAGTCCAAAACAAGTGGCTAAAAAATGTTCAGTAAAGTATATCTTGGTTCTACCTTCTTGTAACCCTAAGGAATGTTTATAAATAAAACTGTTCTTTCTCGTTGCGCAAACCTTTTCGTTGAAAATAATGCCGGTATTGGGCGGGGCCGGGCTTAAACTCATTTTTGATTCTTTACCAAATAGTATTCCCATTCCCTTGTATCCAACTGGTTCTTTAATCGTCTTTTGCTTCATTGCTTGGCATTGTGCCAAATTTTACTATAGACTCGCAATACTTCGTAATGGGGCCGCGCCGGAATTCCCGAATATTTAGCATTCGGTGGAATTGATTTAAACAGGGCGGATTTGGCATAGACAATTGAATTATCACCAATTTCAATATGGTCTTTGACCCCAACCTGCCCAGCCAAAATTACGCTATTACCAATCTTACAACTGCCACCAATACCAACTTGCGCAATAATAATGCAATTCTTACCAATCTTTACATTATGCCCAATATGAACCAAACAATCAATCTTCGTCCCTTGACCAATTCTGGTCTCCCGGTCTTACCTCTGGCAATTGTGCAATTCGCTCCTATCTCCACATCGTCTTCAATTACTACTTTCCCTAAGTGTTTAATTTTTTCATAAACTTCGCCCTTCTTTTGATAACCAAAACCTTCTGCCCCAATGACTGTTCCTGGTCCAATAATCACCCGATGCCCAATCTCACAATCATCAAGGATTGTCACATTGGGAAAAAGATAAGTCCCGTCACCAATTATGCAATTTTTACCGATATAGACGAAAGGAGCGATAAAGACATCCTTACCGATTTGGACCCCCGGCGCAACATAACAAAGATTTGGTTTCATCTCCTCAAAATTAACCACAGATTAACACAGATAAGAGGCCACAACGGCACAACCCGATTCGGGTTGAATCCCCAAAAAGTCTTTTCTTAAACCCCGGGGAGATGACCTGATTTGTCTGCATTTGGCAGACACCCTCCGCCTTAGGCGGATTGCGTTGCGGGTTTTTCAACCCGTTAGAAATATTTAGGAAATTGCAGGCTGGTATGTCTCTTTTGGTATTTCTAATGGCGTTCACCGGACTCGGCTTCGGTCTTTTTAAGCAATTTCGCCAAAACTCCACTTAAAGCCGAACGAAGCTCTTCGATGCGTGGGGCGTCACCTTTCTCAGTAGCAATTGATAGTTGTTGTTTCGGGTCCGAAAGGGTAACCTCAAAACTGATTCGTTTGCCTTGACGGGTAATCTGACCACTGAGACAATAATCAGCCAATAGTTCGCGACCGATCTCATAGATATTCTTCTCTTCAATCCGGGCACCTTCGCTTAAATCCCTTGACCGCATCGCATCGGTAATATTGGTTTTACCAATAATTTCAATTTTCGGTTGGGTGCGTAAAAGACTAACTAAATTAGCCCGGGCGGTTTCACCTAACTTATCCTGCTGGGCTTCGGTGTTTGCTTCATAAAAAGGAAATACCGCTATCCTCTTTTTTGTTTCAGCACCAGCAATCGGCTTATATTCTTTATTCAACTCTTCTAAGACCAAGTTGGTTATATCCAACCCGACCTCGGCGTAGACAATTTTCTCAAAAGCCGCATCAAAGATAATGGTATAACCCTCTTCTTGGGCAATTTTTTTAACCGCCTCATTAATTTTAGTCACAATCGGTGTTAAGAGTTCGCGATTTTTCTGTTCAATTTTACCACCTTTTCCCCACACGGATTCTAAATAGCGATTATAATCCTTGCGGAGTTCTTCTATTTCACTTAACTTGGTCGCCTTACCGACTTCCGAAAGCATTAATTTCTGTGACTCGTATTCCGCTTCCGCCGAATCTAAACGCGCCTTTAGCGAATCCGCGGTTGAGCGAAACTTGTTAATCTCTTTTTCTAATGCGGTGCGGGCGCTTTGTGTTTCCTCATAGTTTTGATAGATGCGCTCTGAGTCAATATAGCCAATCTTTACCTCTTTAGCAAAAATTAGCCCAAGCGTTAGCAATCCGCCTAAGGCGGAAAAAAGCAAAATCCATTTCATCAATTTCCCCCTTTTAAGTTTTTAGCCAATAGCCAAATTTGGCATTCCGAGTTTTTCCCGTTCTCCGTTATTCGTGCTCCGTTCACGGTCACGGCTCACGGTCAATCCGCCTAACTCTGCGGTAAAAAATCTTTCCAATTTACCGAAAGTTTTATCCCGCCTAACTTCGGTAATCAAGACCTTTACCCGTTGGTGTTGAAAAAGACTCAAACCAGTGTCATCCGCCTGCCAAATCGACTCTTTGGGCGGCGGAATAAAAATCCTAATATAGTTGTCGGTCATTGCTTGAAGCAGACCGCGCTTTGCCTCAGGCAATTCAAGCAGTGCATCTCTAACCTGACCTAAAAACCGACTCCTAAACTTCAATGATTTTTCCCGACTGAGGGAACGGAGTAAATTAACCCTTTTCTTCTTTTCCTTTTGATTTACTGTTTCTGGTCTGCTGTATGCCGGTGTTTGAGGGCGTGGCGAGTAAGGGAAAATATGGAGATAACCGAAGGGTAGTTTAGAAATTAGATCAAAGGTTCGGTTAAAACTTGCCTCGTCTTCACCAGGAAAACCAACAACCAAATCGGTCCCAATATTTACCTCCGGAATGTGGCTAACTATTCTCTCCAGGAGTGCTTGATACTGGGCAACGGAATATTTGCGTTGCATCAAATTGAGAATCTTATCGTCACCCGATTGCAAAGGGATGTGGAGGTGTGGGCACAAACGTAATTCGGAAAACCGCTCAAGAATGGCTTTGGGAAAACTATCCGGTTCTAAGCAGCCTAAACGGATTCGAAAATCACCATCAATCTGGGCAAGTTTAACCAAAAGAGCAAAGAGGGAAGTGCCCAAATCTAAACCGTAAGCCCCCAAATTCAAGCCAACCAGCACAATCTCCTTAAAACCTTTAGCCAACAAATCTCTTATCTCTTTTTCCACCATTGAGATTGGCTTAGAGACCGGGTCACCCCGAATTTGGGCCGGCAGGCAATAAGCACACCGATTCCAACAGCCATCCTGAATCTTAAGAAAGGCACGACTCCGACTCGGTAAAATTGGACAATCTTCAATTAACTTAACCTTTTGGGTCTGAGTAATAACTTCATCCACACCGCTTTCGTTTTGTAATTGCTCAAATTCAATCTCGGCTAAACAGCCGGTTACGACCAATCGTGGTTTCGGTTGTAAACCAGCGATGCGTCTTATCCATTTCTTTGAGGTGCGGACTGCTTGTTCGGTTACCGCACAGGTATTCACAATTACTATATCCAAGGAATGCTCAAGCGCCGGATTCAAACGATCACCCTGCCCCCAAGTTATCACCTCATTACCTTCATCCTTAAGCGCCATCCTAAGCGCATCGCCTTCGGCTTGGTTAAGCCGACAGCCAATGGTTATGACACAAGCCCGCATATAATTCGCCTCTTACCGTCCATCCACGCAACGCACTCCGTTTAAGGGGGCTAACGAAAATGGATAGTCATTTGCTATTTCAAATGGTCTTCTAAGGTGAACCGGTCGATCTCGGTCGGTTGTTCAGTTTCAACTACTTTCTTTCGTCCGCGTTTTTTGGGCTTTGTTTCTTCGGCCTCAGTCGGTTTATAAAGCATTTTCTCACTCAAGCCGATACGGCGCTCGGCTAAATCAATCTTAGTCACCATAAGGTCAATCTCTTCGCCAATCTTATATTTCTCTTTGGTCTTCCGCGCACCCCGTGCCAATTGACTGAGTGGTACAAAGCCTTCAATCCCATAAGGTAAGTTAACCACCACGCCAGGCTTGGGCAAATCAATAATCCTTGCCTTCACGGTATCACCTTCTTTATATTCCTTACTAAAGCGATAGTAGGGGTCTTCCTTGGTCTGTTTTAAACCGAGTGCGATCCGGCGATTCTCCTTATCAATTTCAAGGATAATTGTTTCAACCCTTTGATCCTTTTTAACTACCTCCCTTGGATGTTTTACCTTTCGGGTCCAAGACAGGTCATTATTGTGAATCAGACCTTCAATCCCTTCTTCAATTTCAACAAAGGCGCCAAAATCTTTTAACGATTTGATTCGACCGCTAACCCTCTGTCCAACATGATATTTTTCATCAATCAGAGACCAGGGGTCGGGTGTGGTCTGTTTCAGCCCTAAGGAAATCCGGCGATTCTCCTTATCAATACTCAAAACCACGGTCTCCACAGTATCGCCAACTTTAAGAATCTGGGAAGGGTGGTGAATCGTCTTGGTCCAGGACATCTCTGAGACATGGATTAATCCTTCAATTCCCTTTTCCAGTTCAACAAATGCTCCATATTCAGCCAAGGTTGTAACAACGCCTTTCACTCTTGAGCCAATTGGGTAACGCTCTTCAATACCATCCCAGGGATGAGGGGTTAGTTGTTTCAAGCCAACCGTAACCCGACCTGAATCAGGGTCAGCACTGAGGACCTTCACTTTTATTTTCTCCCCGATATTGACTAACTCTTTCGGATGGACCACCTTATTCCAAGCCAAATCGGAAATATGCAGTAACGCATCAATCCCGCCGATATCAATAAATGCACCAAACTCGGTGATTGTCTTAACGGTGCCTTCAATCACTTCGCCCACTTTAATTTTGGCAAAAGCAGCTTCTCTTGCTCGTTTTGCCTCTTCTTCTAAAAGCATGCGCCGGGAGACAACGATATTCTTCTTAAACCAGTTTACACTCACAATCTTCACATCAAATGTCTTGCCAATCAAACTATCCAAGTTATTAATCGGTCGAATATCAACCTGTGAGCCGGGTAAGAAGGCATCCAACCCTAAAACTTCCACTGCCAGACCGCCCTTAACCTTTTTCCGCACTGTTGCGCTAACCCCAACACCCTTTTCCGCCTTTTGTCGAATGGTATCCCAGGCAAGTTGAAAGTCCGCTTTCTTTTTTGATATCACCGGAAACCCTTCCTTGTCCTCTAAGGCTTCAAGATAAACCCAGATTTCTTTACCTTCCACGATTTCTTCTGGACTCTTGAATTCATCCGTGGGCAAGATTCCTTCGGATTTCAGTCCCATATCAACCAATACCACATTCCCCAAGTTTCTAATTATCCTCCCTTTGATAATCTCGCCTTCTTTTATTTTCGGGAAAGATTGGGCATAGATATCTTTAAGTTCTTCTTTTTCCATTATTGTTTAGACCTCCTTGTATTTAAGATTTCGACGATTTCCGAAATAGCCAAAGATGGGGTTGAGGTGCCAGCAGCAATACCAATTCTTCGGGCTTGGGCAATCCGCCTCAGGCGGATTAAATCAATCATCTCTTTATTCTCAATAAGAAAAACCGGTTTACCTTCGGCCCGAACCGCTTCGGCTAACGCTTGAGTATTGGCACTATCTTTGCCGCCGACCACCAAAAACAAATCCACCCTTGGACTAATCTCTTTTACTGCCTTTTGTCTTGCTACCGCTTCCTGACAAATTGTATTAAAAATTCTCATCTCCTTAAAATTGTTCCTTAACAAATCTTTGACCGCTTGAGCGAAAGAAACGGGTGAAGTGGTTGTTTGGGCTAACACCCCAATTCTCTCCGCCTTAATTTCCATACCTTGCTTATAAACAATCCCAGATTTTTGGGCATAGGCAAGGATTGATTTAACCTCGGGATGCTCCAGGTCACCAACCACAACTACGGTATAACCATCCTGGCTCAAATTCTTCGCATACGCTTGTACCCTCGCCACATTAGGACAGGTAGCGTCAATTACCTTAATTTTAAGTTTATCCGCTTCCTCTAATAAATCGGGCGAAGCGCCGTGCGAACGAATCACCAAAGTTCCGCCGCTTGCTTCGGAAATTTCTTGCACTGGTGTTAACCCCTGTTTTTCCAATTCTTTCACCACGATTGGATTATGAATCAACGGTCCTAAACTGTAAACCCGACCACACGACCCAAGCGCACTTCGTGCCAGGCGTAAGGCGCGCTCAACACCGGAGCAAAAACCAATCGGTTCACAAATCACAATATCCCAAAAATCTTTCATTCCCATTTTGCTAATCTTGCTACAGCATTTTGAACTTCTAAAGTAAACTTCTCATAATCGCTACGCTTCCTTTTCCAACCATCAGGCGGAATTGGATTACCGAATCTTATCGTAATCCGACTTGAAAAAAAGTCGCCTAATCTAAGTTTACTCGGATTTAAGTCCGAGTCAACTATTTTCGCAATAAAAGAATTAGCCACCCCCTCAATATAACAGGGGACAACTGGCACCTGATTCGTCACGGCTAAAAAACCCACCCCGGGCTTAAACGGTAATAAATTCTTGGTCGTCTTCTGGGCATTGCGTGTCCCTTCTGGAAACAATATCAAGGTCTTCTTCTTTTGTAACAATTCCGAACAAGTCTTGAAGGTACTGGGGTCAGCCTGTCGGCGTCGGACCGGAAAGGCATTCCAAGTCCTAATTAGCCAACTGAACCACTTACGAAACTTAAACAACTCCTCTTTTGCCAAAAAACAGACTTCATCCTTAGTCGCCAGACCCAAAAGAATTGGGTCAAAATTTGAGGTATGATTTGCCGCAATAATTTTGCCGCCGGTTGATTGCAACTTTTCTCGTCCAAAAACCTTTAACCGGAACAGTATTTTTGCCATTGGATAGACAAAAAAAAGCCCCAAACGCCAACGCAGTTTCATTTCACCTCGTTCTCTGTGGTTCCCTGCCTTTCTTTTTCAGACGGTCTTTAACCATATCGGTTACTATCTTAACTTCTTCTTCAATCGTCAAGTTCGTCGTATCCAAGTAGACCGCATCGGGCAGCTTTTTCAAAGGGCTTTGGTCGCGGGTGCTATCAATATAATCTCGTTCAATAAAATTCTCTTTAATCTCTTTTAACTTTACCTTAATTCCTTTTTCGCTTAATTCTTTAGCCCGACGCTTGGTTCGTTCCGCTAAGTCACAATCCAAATAAAGCTTAAGGCAAGCCTTGGGAAAGACAACGCTTCCAATATCCCTTCCCTCACAAATCACATTGCGGTTTTTGGCAAGTTTGCGTTGTTCTTGCACCATTTTTGCTCTCACCAAGGCTAAAGCCGAAACTTGGGAGACCAATTTATCCACCGCTGGCTTTCTAATCTCTTCACTAACATCTTTACCGTCTAAAATTACTCTATTATCTTTTGTAAAATCAATTTTTGTCCTTGTTACCAACTCTTTCAATTTTTCGGTATCGCACAAATCAACCTTTGCCTTTAATATTTTCCAGGTCATTGCCCGATACATCGCTCCGGTATCTAAGTAAAAGAAACCCAATGCCTCGGCTACTTTTCGGGCGGTTGTACTCTTACCCGAACCAGCTGTGCCGTCAATTGCTACAACAAATCCTTTTGGCATAAGTGTTAAAAATATAATAATAAAGCGGCAAATTTTTTCAAGAGAAAAACGCGGTAATTTTTAAACCACAGATGAACACAGGGCGAAAGACCACAGGGAATGAATCGCATTGCGTAAGGTTTCTTTCATCCTTTTTCTTTAAGAGACAACGAGTAATTAGGAACGATGGTCAAGTTATAGGGCGACCCGAAACTGTGTTGCATATATTTTTCGTCGCGACTCATCTCGGCTTGAATAATCCCTGCTGTTTTAGGGAAAATTTAAGCGACAACCCCCATCAAAAGCGGTTTCGTGTTGGCATGGTAGTGTTGACTTACTTGTGCTATTACTTTTTATTTCTTGTTTAAACGGAAACATTAACCACAGATTGACCTAACCGTTTAGTTTTTTCCAAAAGGTAATCCGCTCCAAGCGGATGCTAATTCGAATAGTCCAAATTAGGGTTTTTAAGGAGTTTTGGAAAAGTTACGTTATGATCGGTTTAAATTTTTATCTTATTGTAAAATAAGGACTTAAAAGTTAGTTATTATTAGCTACCCTGGGTAAACATCAAAATATAGGGAAGGGGGTTATGGACAGTGCTTTGGCTTTAGAATAGTTATCAAGCAAAACCAAATGGCTTTCCAGATGGGGAAATATTGGGTAAGACTACTATAGGGGTAATTAATCTTGCTTTGGCATAAAATGAGTTTTTAATAAATGTTCTACTTGACAAGTCAAAAATGATTGTTAATATTAAATGTTGGAAATAAAGGTATCAGTAATTGTCCCGGCTTATAACGAAGCGCCCAATATAGAAGTTTTACTAAAAGAGCTTAGCCGTATTTTACCAAACGATTATGAAGTAATTATCGTTGATGATGGTAGTGAGGATGGGACATTGGCTTTGGCTTGTCAAGGGCAAAGGAATTATCCTTGGTTACAGGTAGCCAGCCACAATCAAAATCTTGGCAAGACCCAGGCGATTATAACTGGTGCTAAGATTGCCCGAGGCAAAATCCTGGTTATCTTTGATGCCGATTTACAGTTTGCGCCCGCCGATATCCTAAGACTGGTAGAAAAGATTGATGAAGGAGCGGATATGTGTGTGGGTTGGAAACAGGGTAAATATGAAAAATGGTTGGTTTCGGCAGTTTATAATTACCTGGCGCGCAAATTCTTTAGACTTAAGATTCATGATATGAATGCGGTCAAGGCATTTAAGCGCGAGATAATTGACTCGCTATCCTTGCGCAAGGATTGGCACCGCTATCTTGTGCCTTTGGCTTTTGACCTCGGTTATCGCATTACCGAGATACCGGTAAAATTATATCCCCGCCGGTTTGGTAGACCCAAATATCAAAACCCGTGGCGGGTCGTCATTGGTATGTTTGATTTAATTGCGGTTGCCTTCCAACTAACCATTATGCGTAAGCCAATGCTCTATTTTGGCACCTATGGTGCCATATCAATTATTTTAGGCTTTGTCACTGGGATAATTGCTATTGTCTTAAGAATCTTAGGGCACGGTTTTCGCCCATTACTTTACTTAGTCATCCTATTAGTCATCAGCGGATTATTGCTTTTTGGTTTTGGCCTTTTAGGTGAAGCGGTAGCAACGATAAATGACCGGCTTGACCGCCTGATTAAAAAATCGCAATGAATCCCATCACGGTCAATAAGTAAACCGAAATGCCCCTCAAAAACCTTTTTAATATTTTAAGGATCGGGCTTGCGGTTATCCTTTTGGTCTGGTTATTAACCAAAGTGAATATTAAAGAATCGTTACTGCTGTTGCGCAATGCCAACCTCTTATTTCTATTCTTCGCGCTTATTGTCTTTCTTGGTTTAATCTTAATTTCGGTCTGGCGTTGGAAAATTATTCTTGATGCCTCTTGTCAATATTTTACCACCTCGTATCTTACCAAAGTTTACTTTGCCTGCTGGTTCTTTAATAATATCCTGCCCACCTCCATTGGCGGTGATGTTATTCGCGTGGTTTATACAATGCGCGAAAATAATAAAGCCTTAGCCTTTTCCGCCACTTTGGTTGACCGAATGATTGGTTTTGTTGGGCTATTCTTTTTTGCCCTTTGCGCCTCGCTTTCTTTGCTAATCTTAAAACAAAAAACCAGTTTCCTTTTATTAAATGTCTTGGGCTTTTTGATTCTGATTTTTGTTGTTCTCATTTTATTTTCCGACCGCGCGCATCAATTATTTTCCAAAATCTTTAGCCGTATTAAAATACTGCGTGCGGGCGAGATTTTTGAAAAACTTTATACGGCAATCAAAGAGTACCGAAAATTTAAAATGGCGCTTTTCCAAAGTTTTATATTATCCCTTCTCTTACAAGCCGACCTGGCTTTAACCTGGTATTTTGCCGGTTATGCGGTCGGCACCAGAATTTCGGTTATCTATTATTTCCTCTATATTCCAATTGTTGGTTTATTAACGATGATTCCATTAACCATTGGCGGACTCGGCATTCGGGAGAATTCCTTTGTTGCCTTCTTTAGCAATTTAGGAATATCCAGCGCCAGCGCTACTTCCACTTCGCTACTTTTTTTAGTCATAAATTTTATCTATGCCTTGATTGGCAGCGTTGTCTTTCTTTTCTTAAAAAAGTCAAAAGCAAAAAAGGAGCAATATGATGTTACCATCCCCTAGACCAAACCTGGCGAAGGTCAAACCTTATAAACCAGGCAAACCGATTGAAGAGTTGATTCGGGAACTAAAACTAAAAGGCGAGGTGATTAAATTAGCCTCCAACGAAAATCCGTTAGGAACTTCCCCAAAGGCACTGGCGGTAATGAGAAAATTCAGTTCGGAGAGTTATCTTTATCCGGATGACAACTGTTACTATCTGCGCAAAGCCTTGGCGAAGAAATTTGATATTGATATTGAATGGGTAATGGCGGCCGCTGGTTCGGTTGAACTTATCTATTTGGCTTGTTTGGCTTATTTGCGACCAGAAGATGAATTAATGATGAGTGAACATTCCTTCATTATTGCCAAGATTGGTGCAACCGTGATGGATGCCAAAGTCAAAGAAGTTGCCTTGAAAGATGACTATAGTCACGATTTAGCGCGGATGCTCACCTCAATCACGCCGGCGACAAAAATCATCTATCTGGACAATCCAATCAACCCCTTGGGTACCATTGTTAAAAAGAAAGAACTGGATGACTTTATGGAAAAGGTGCCGGACAATATCTTGGTGGTCATTGACGAGGCTTATAAGGAATACATAATAAGTAAAGACTATCCGGATTCGTTCAAATACTTAAAACAAGGCAAAAATGTGATGATTTTGCGCACCTTTTCAAAGATTTATGGTTTGGCTGGCTTACGTCTGGGTTATGGTTTTAGCAAGCCCGAAATTATTGCTAATCTCCAAAAAGTGCGTTATCCATTCAATGTCAATCGGTTAGTCCAGCAGGTTGGAATTGCGGCATTAAATGATACCAAACACGCCTTACGGTCGCGAAAAATTAACGAGATGGGCAAGAAATACCTTTATGCGGAACTGAAAAAACTTAAAGTCTTTTATCTACCCACCTATGCCAATTTCATCTTTGTCAGTTTTGTTGAGGATTCTTCTGTAATCTATGAAAAACTGCTTAGACAGGGTATTATTACGCGAACGGTTAAAGAATACGGCTTTCCCAATGCCTTACGGATTACGATTGGCACGCCGGAGCAGAACAAAAAACTGATAAACGGATTGATTGCGGTTTTGTCCGGGCAAATTTAGTCTGTCCGCCTTCGGCAGATAATAAAGGCGAGTTGAAATCACAGGATTGATTTTTAGCCCCCTCAGCTTTTGATAATCGGTATAATCTTCTGCTTAAAGCAATCGCCTTGGCTTTAATAACCTAAAGTGATAATCAAATTCTTTTTGACCGTCTTAAAAAGAACCTGCTTTTCTTTTTTGGATTTAATGAAAATAATCTTACCCGTTTATTCATTAATATTCTTTCTTTCTTATACCCCGGCAATCAAATTCCTTGCCGACCTCCTTAAACCAGCAATGAAAATTTTTGGACTGCCGGGCGAGTGTGCCTTAGCCCTAATCTTAGGAAATTTTATCAATCTCTATGCCGCAATTGGTGTAATTCCACTATTAAACCTCACGCCTTGGCAAATGACCACACTAGCGCTAATGCTCTTAACTTCCCATAGTCAAATTATGGAGACATCGGTTTACTTCAAATTGAAAACTAATGCGCTATTTTTATTACTTTTAAGACTTTCCGTCGCCTTACTGATTGGCTTAACCTTGTCCGCCTTAAGCGGATTAATAAAATGGTAGTCCAGCGCTATCTCTTGGGCTTACTAAATTTGGGATGGAAAATTTTTGCTATCCTTTTCGTAATATTTCTAATCTTAGAATTGGTCGAGCGCTTCGGACTATTAACCAAAGGCTATAAAAAAATAGCCCCAAGGATTCGATTTTTAGGTTTGAGCGAAGAAGCGGTTGCCCCACTTTTAGCCGGGATTTTCTTTGGTATAATCTATGGCGCAGGTGTAATTGCTGATTTAATAAAAAAGCAAGGGTTAGATAAAAAACAGGTCTTATTAGTCTCGGTATTCTTAGGGATGTGTCATGCGATTGTGGAAGATACTGGGTTATTCTTGGTCCTTGGGGCGAATATCTTTTGGCTCACCATACCAAGATTAATCATCGCCCTTGGGGTAACCTTTCTCACTAATAAATTGAGAAAAGACCGATGAAGTGCGGAACAAAAGTAACTTGTTCAGAACTTTCTAAAAACCTGATTTGAACTATTCGAATTAGCACCCGCTTGTAGGGCAAGCTTCAGCCTTGCAAATAAATCAAAAATTCAAGACAAGACATTTGGAGATGCGGACAGAAATATGAATGCAAAAACGCCAATCACCACCCACCGCCGAATAAAACGATTTTGTTGGGCGGCAAGCCCCAACGCTACTTCGAGTTACTTGGTTTAATCCCGCCTGAGGCGGCCTGCCCAATCTCCTTACGCCAGCTCAAATTGAAAGTTTTTTAAGAGTTCATTTGTATCATCAGTGCGATGGAGCATTTTCTTATACGAAAGGTTAATTATCATTAATGGCACACCAATCGTTAACCAATAGGGGAAGGTCTTAACCACCCGAGTAAATATTGCTGGGTAAGAGTAAAATTGATACCAACACCAGTCTAAACCTTCTTGAAGTTGCTCAACCGTCATATTCTTCGGCTTGAAGACCGTCCTGCCACAGGTGTAAAGTCGCCAGTCATAAGACAAAATACGATTTTCTTCTTGTAACTTTTTTTGCAATGGGGTTCCTGGATATGGTGTCAATACTCCAAATGACGCTACTGCCAATTTATTGTCTTTGGCAAATTCCAAGGTCCGTTCAAATACACCTAAGTCATCGGAATCAAGCCCAAAGATAAAAGACCCTTCAATTAGAATTCCGTGGTCATGAATTTTTTTTATCTTTTCGCTCATCAAATCCGCCCTTTGATATCTTTTATTCACCTCACTTAAGCCAGCCGCAGTAACTGATTCTAACCCGATGAAGACACCTTTACAGCCACTCTTCTCGGCTAAGACCAAAAGTTCATCATCGTCGGCTAAGGTGAGCGATGCCTGTCCCAACCATTTAATCTTTAACGGAATCAAAGCCTGAAACAGTTCTTTGGCATATTTTTTATTGCCCACGATGTTGTCGTCTAAAAATCCAACAAACTTAGCATTAGTTGCTTCAATCTCTTTAACTACCAACTCAACCGGACGAGTTCGGAAGACCCGACCCGAAAAAAGGTTAGCCGAACAGAAGGTGCAATCATAGGGACAACCCCGGGTTGTTTGAAAAAGGGATGTAATAAGATACCCTTTATTCTTAAATAATTCTCTTCTCGGTAATGGGATATTCTCGGCTGGCAAAAGCGTTTTTGCTTGATAACGCGGTTTTAACTCATTATCCTGGAAGTCTCTAATAACCTCTTGCCAAACCGTTTCAACTTCGCCAATTACCACTGAGTCGCAATAACGTAAGGCTTCGTCCGGTAGAACCGAGGGGTGGATTCCGCCCAAGACAACTTTTGCCCCTCGTTTTCGGAATTCGGTTGCAATCTTATAGGCACGGGGTGCGGTTGGTGTCATTGCGGTTATTCCAACTAAATCCGCCCCGTCATCAAAATCAATCTCCTCAACATTCTCATCAATATAATAGACCGAAACATCTTTGGGCGTGAGGGCACCAATAATCCCTAATGATAATTGCGGCAATCTAAATGCCTTACCCTTCATCTTCCGTTTTGTCTTTTCTTCCCAGGTTGGAACGATTAAATCTAACCTCATTACGCCCTGGCAATTACTAAACCATAGACCGCACCAGCACCCGCGGATAATAAAGTCTGGGCAGCGGAATTTATTGTTGCCCCTGATGTTATCACATCATCAATCAAGACTATCTTCTGGTTATTAACAATCCTTTGGTCTTTTAATGAAAATGCGCCCTGCATATTCAAAATCCGCTCTTCCGTCACCAATTGGGTTTGGGATTTGGTATTCTTTTTCCGTTTTAGCACATTCACCAGCGGAATCCCAGTTAATTGCGCAATTTCCAATCCTAAAAGAAAGGCTTGATTAAAGCCGCGCTCCCTTTCTCGGGCAGGGTGTAGCGGTATTGGGACAATAGCGTCGGCTTTGCGCAAAATCGGGTCAGAATTTAATAAGCCAGCCAAAGCCCTTCCCAAGATTTTCACCAACGACTTTTTCCCTTCATATTTTAAGGCGTGGATCAGCGGGAGTAAGGGCGGAGTGTAATAACCCAGAGCGCGAGTTCGCGGCAAAACCATCCCAGTTTTGCAGTGCTGGCAACGCTCATTATAGCCTACTGGGTATCCACATTTAGCACATACTCCTAACCAGGCGTTAAAAATTTGCTTACTGCAATTAGCACACAAAAAACCCGAATCAATCTCTTGATTACAACCCAAACAGAGCGGTGGAAAGATAAAGTCAATGATTGATTTAATAAAAAAAGCAATTTTATCGCTCAGCCACATTTCTTTTTCTTAAATAAAATAGCATAATCAATGCGACAACACAAAACCCCACTGAGATTGCCTGATTTATCCAGAAATTGCCCGAATCTTCATAATACCGGACAAAGTCAATTAGAAAACGATAAAGTGAATAAAGCGCTAAAATAATGAAAAATAAAACTCCATCCCCTAACCTTTTCTTTTCTAACCATAAAGAGAAATTGAATAACAAGAGCCCAGCCAAAGAAGAATAGAGTTGGGTTGGGTGAATTGGAGTATGGGGGAAGACATAGCCGGCTGGGCTATTAGCAGGAAAGACTATACCCAAGAAACTATTGGTTGGTTTACCAAAACAGCAGCCATTGAGAAAGCACCCAAGCCGAGTAAAGAATTCACCCAAGACAATCGCGGGTGCCACTGCATCCAACATTTTAAGTAGCGGTAACTTTTGCCTCTGCACATAGAAAATTCCTGCCAAGATGGCAAAAACTAAACCGCCATAAAACATTAACACGGCTAAACCGCCACGCCAAAAGGCGATGATACTCACCAAGTCATCCTTAAATTCACTAAAGTGAAAGATAACATAAAGTAGTCTTGCGCCAATGATAACGCCAATCAAAACCACCAAAGCCAAGTCCGTAATCTTTTTCGGGTCAACACCGAACTTCTTTGCCCGCTTTTCCACAATCTTGATACCGACCACAAAAGAAATAAAGAGCATCAAACCATAAGAATAAATGTTCAAAGAACCAAGTCTTAAAATAATCGGGAACATCTTTATCGGGCAGGGGTTAGATGCGAGGGACCCAAATCGGACGACTTCTCCCTATCACCTCGTCCCCGCCTTATTTGTGTAATGCTTGAGCAAAAACAAAAATTGGTTAATATCATTTTGCTTGAGTCGGAACTGCCGAATTAACCGTCTTGTTTCCTTTTCGTCTCTGGTATCTTTTATTTTTGACTGTAAAGCCTTCATTTCCGTAAGTAGATTTTGCGCAAACCTTAACGCATCTTTTTCATCCTTGGTAAAGTTCTCAGTTTGGGCAATCCTTTCCAGGGTGGTTATTTTTTCTTCCAAGTCAGCCAATTCTTGGCTTAATCCACCTATGGTAGATTTTATATCCGCTGGGGATGTAATTTTTGGCTTTACTGATTTGCTACCCGCCCGAGGCGTAGTAGTGGTTGAACTCACCAGCCCAGTTGTCTTTTTCGTTGCGGTGACAACTCCTTCCCCCGTTGTGCGCTTTGCTTTCGGCTGGGCAATTAATATCGCTAATAAAACTGCGATTATACAACCACTGACAATCAAAGCGAAAAATATAACATTCCTTTGTAAAAATCGTGAGCGGACTGGACTGGTAACGAAATCACTGCCACAAGCAAAACAATGGGTTTGACCCTTTGCCACCGGCTCGCCACATTCCGGACAACGCATTCAATTATTCCTATTTGACCTTGTATTCTAACAGTTCCTCATCGTAATCAAGTTCATTATCGGAATACTCTGAATATTTAATGATGCCAACACCAGGGGCATAATAAATCAATCTTGATTCCTCGCTCTCTCGGTTATCGTATCTTATTTGATAAACATCTTCAAATTCCCTTTCCTCGACACTAAAATTCTCTTCTAAACTAATAACCCGGGCAGTGACCAATTCTTCATCAATATAAAAAGTCCAAGCACTGTCTACGCCCAAAGGAAACCTTAGGTATACCCAAGGGTCAGAATCTAAGTCTTCAAAGAACAAAACCATCGTATCCCTAACCAAGACATAGTTGGTTTCTTGGCTAATTGGCTGGGCTAAGGTATCGTAGTAGGTCTTAAGCCAATTTTGGTAGGTAATATTTCCCGAATGCGTTGTGCCGGAAAATTCTTTTATAACATAGCCTGAAATATTCGAAACCCGATACTTCCACCAGTCGCCATTACTGTGTGGAAAATAGTCTTTATTCTTTACTGGCTTATTACAATTAATAACCAACATAGCCAAGACTAAAACCCAGATATAACCTCTGAATTTTCTTGCTACCTTGGTCGGGAAAAGGCTACTACTCATAATAAAAATTATAACGGAAATCCAACAGGCGTCAACCGAAAACTTATTTAAAATCAGCAAGGATTCTTTTAGCCTGCTCAATATCTTTCTTAATTTGTTCGGACAAGGCAAAGGCATTGGGAAATTTTCGTTCCGGACGAATCCGGTCAACTAATTCAACCTTAAGCCTGGCACCGTATAAATCCTGTTTAAAATCAAGCAATAATGTTTCAATCGTTCGGGTGTCACCCGAAAAAGTCGGTCGGCGACCAATATTCATCACGCCTAAATACCTTTTGCCCCGATACCAGACAAAGACCGCATACACCCCATCAACTGGAATCAATTTCGCAATCTCATTAATCTTAAGATTACAGGTAGGAAAACCCAGCAACCGGCCAATACCCTGGCCTTTGCCGACTATTCCACTAATTGAATAGTTCCAGCCCAATAACCGATTGGCAGTTTTTACATCACCTAAGAGTAACCGTTCCCGAATTCTTGTGCTTTTTATTGGTTCGCCTGCTGCCATCTTTTCTTTTACGACAATGACTTCAAAACCAAATTCCTTCGCCAATTTTTTAAGTAACGCAACATCGCCCATCCCGTCTTTACCAAACCGATGGTCATACCCAATCACAATTTTACAAGGGCTAAGCGGTTCAACGATTTGACTCTTCACAAAGTCAGTTGGTGATAAAGACTTAAGTTGCTTATCAAACTTAATAAGATACAAAAAATCAATGCCGAGTTTGGTCAAGATTTCTCTTTTTTCGGGCAGGGGTGTTAAAATGTAATGAAAATCCGGATAAATTACCTGTTGGGGTATCGGGTTGAAGGTCAAAAGACCGGCTTTAGGACGGGATGCCATCTTGCGAGCAATCTCAATCGTCTTCTGAATTACCACTTGATGACCACGGTGAATCCCATCATAACTACCGATTGTAATTACGGAATTTCTAATCGCTTTATTCGGTCTTCGGTAAATCCGCATACACTAAACGAACCGGTTTCAATCGCCCAAAAGAATAGAATCCGATTAACATTGCTCTTTCTTCTTCATCCAATATTTTAACCGGTGTTGCTTTGAGCAACCTGTCGAACCAGATTCTGGTGAAGACCCGACTCGGGCACTTCTGCTCCAAGCAGTCAATCTCTTGACCACTAATTAACTTCCTGATTGTGGTATCTTTCACATAAATCGTTAAAAGGTTAGATAAAGCCTTGGACAAAGGACATAAGTGGTCTTTGATATCCTTAAACGATAAGTTTTTCAAATCTACCGCATCCTCTAATTTAAAATCACCAATTTTGGTTCGGGTCAAACGATTAAGCGTCGCACCGATACCCAATCTCTCTCCGATATCGCGTGCCAAGGCGCGGATATAAGTCCCCTTACCAACAACCGCCCTAATAACAAGCACTGGCGGTTTAAATTCTAACAAATCCAATTCATCAATAAAGACCCTTCTTGGTTTTGGACAAATCTTTTCGCCAGCCCGTGCCAAATCATAAAGTCTTTGGCCTTTTTGCCGCAAGGCGGAAAATGATGGTGGGATTTGGTTGATTTCACCAATAAATTGGGCAAGCACCTTCGCAATCTCTCCCCGATTAACTGCTGACCAATTCTTTTCGGCAATAACTCTTCCGGTAATGTCATCGGTATCGGTCTTAATCCCCAATCTTATTTCGGCAATATATTCTTTTTCCTGTTCGGTTAGAAACCGTGCAATCTTGGTTGCCTCGTTGAATAAGATTAAAAGGACCCCGCTCGCCATTGGGTCTAATGTCCCCGCATGACCAATCTTTTCTAATTTTTGATTTTCTTGTTTAAAAATCTGTTTAATTATTCTAATTACATCATAAGAGCTTATCCCAGTGGGTTTTGCCACATTCAAAACCCCCCGTAGCTGCGTTTTGGTAAGCATTTAATTAATTTTTCGCCCCATCCGCCTAAGCGAATTAGGCAGTTGGCTTACGCGGATAAAGTTCATCCAAAATTTCACCGACTTTTTTTTCTTCTAATAAAAGAGCATCGATCTCAAAATTGAGTTCGGGCAGGTAACGGAGCGTTATCCGCTTTCCCAACAATTGCCGAATTCGTCCTTTCGCACGATTCAGATGGTCAAACACGCGTTCCTGTTGAATCTTATCGCCTAAGATTGAGAAATATATAGTTGCAATCTTTAAATCCGGACTCACTTTGGCTTGCGTGACCGCAACAAAACAAAAATTGGGGTCGGCAAGGTCGTTAAGAATAATATTTGCCACCGCTTCTTTTATTACATTTGCTACTCGTTTTGGACGGTAACTCATAACTAAAACTCCTCCTTTTCCAAACCTGGTCTATATGCGTTAAATCCGAACAAAATTTATTATATATTACAAAAATCCAAGGAATTGTAAAGCACAAAATTTTTCGTGGTTTGTCCTTGCTTCAAGCAATAATTAAAAAGGATGAGGATGACAGGGAGAGGGCGCCCTGTCATCCTCGGTTGAGGAGCAGGAAGTAGGGGAATTCGGGGTATTTGCTCCTTGCTTTGGGGAAGTTAAATCTTAGTCGGGCAAATTACTACCGATTCTCGCCCCAAATTTTCAAAGAACCCCTCCAAGGAAGTTATTCTGCCTCCTTCAATTTTATAAAAAATAAATAGTTTTGATTTTCCAATGTAAAGTATTGGTTTTTTGCCTTGCCATTCATACCTTATATTAATTATAGCCAAAAAATCAAAAATGTCAAGAGGTTTCTGCCGGACAAAAGAACTTTTTACCCAATCTTTAAAAAAGGCGCTACGAACCTACAAAAACCAACCGCTTGACAAATAGGGTTTTTATTTTATTATTGATAGTTATGATATACAATAAGAACAGCAAATTTTTATTATTAGCGATTGCGCTTTTCTGGTTACAATGCTCAGAAGCGCCTTATGTTCAAATAGCAGCAAATAGAATCGTCTTGGCTGAATTATTTTCGTCAACTAACTGAGAATATTGTAAACGTGCGGAGCACGTTTTAGATAGCCTACAGATGGTTTTTGGTGACTCCTTGGTGGTCTTAAGTTATCATGCGCAGGATTACGATACATTCAATAATCCACTGAGTAAGGCGCGAGCCAGGTTATACAACCCTGGGATTGAACCAGTTTGTTTTTTTGATGGCTCAGGACCAGTTTCCGTTCAAGACCCGGACAGTTTTTATGCCCGTTATCAAGACCAGATTTTAGGAGCCCGTTCCCAAACGACCAGTTTAAGACTGGAACTGGAATTTGATACCAAAATCAACATCAAAATAAATGTTATACCGACCGAATCCTTGCCCGACCCGGCAAATCTTCGTTTGTTTGTAGTGGTTTATGAAAAGGTTGCTCCTTACCTTTCCGGTTTCCCGCCATTTGATACAATGCACGCCTTTTTCGTTGTTAGAAAATTTTTACCTGACACCTTAGGACTGAACTTATCGTTTTTGAATTTTCCCAATAGTTTTGATACTGTTTTCACTACTCAATTAGAAAACTGGGATTCGACGCAAATTGGGGTTGCTTCATTTGTGCAAAATATCCAGACCAAAAAGGTCTTGCAGGCAGTGAAAAAAATTTTTTAAGGAGGAAAGAGAAATGAAAAAATTTGCCTTTTTTATATTATTGCTCAACCTTGGGATAGTTGCCTTTGCCCAAGAGACGAAGACCGATACGATTAAATATCCAAAGGCAATAAACTTCACCTTACCCAGCACCGAAAATAAAACTATTACGCTGGATTCGCTTTTAAAGAATGGACCGGTATATTTGGAATTCTGGGATCTACCGTGCAAGAATTGTATTAAAGAATTGGACGCCTTGATGCCGATTTATGATTCGCTTAAGGAACGCGGTCTTCAAATTATTGCCCTTTCGGTTGATAAACCAGCCGATGAGGCAAAAGTTAAGACATTTGTGAAATCAAAAAAATGGCGCTACTATGTGTTATTAGATAGCAAAGGAAAGGTAAAAGACTTATACCAAATCAAAATTAAACCAACCGCCTATCTTATAAACCAAAAAGGCGAAATTGTCTTTACTCATATTGGTTTTAAGCAAGGCGACGAGAAACGAATCAAAGACGAATTTTTGAAATACCTACCTAAACATAAACCGTGTGAACAAGAAAAATCCGAATCGGAAGAAAAGGAGAAGTAAGTATCCGGATTACAAACCATAGGTACTTGAAGCATATCTTGCTACTACTTCAAATAGTCTGTGGTATCGTTTATGCTCAGGGCAATAGTGAGTTAAACATCACCGGTTCAAATCGACAAGAATTCTGGGTATTCAAAAAGGATTATGCGGTAAACTGGGAAGACAAAATAAATGTCCTCTTGGAATACAGAAATTTTTCGGGAAAACTTGGTGTGTTCTGGTTTGAGCCATCAAAGCCTTGGGATGAAAAAAGAAAACCTTTGCGCTATTTTGATTATAGTTTAGCCTATGCGCCAGAGAAGTTTGAAATCTTGTTAGGTAATTTCTATGAAACTTTTGGTCAAGGATTAGTCTTGCGCACCTATCTTGATGAAGACTTCCGACACGATAAAAGCCTTGCTGGGCTCAGACTTATTGGGCATCTGCCTTTTAATACCGATTTGATTCTGTTGGGTGCTAAATTACGGGATGTCTTCTTTCAAGAGAATACCTACAAGATTATGAACATTCAAGATTCATCGGACCAGTTGTATGGCATTGCGTTAAGCAACCTACGGTTTGGCTCGGGCAACGCCTTTATAAAAGTTGGTGGTAATTATCTGCGGGTAAATCGTAATCAAGACCCAACCCCAAAGGCTTTTAACGAATTATTTGGAGCGAACTTGAAAGGAACAATCGGACCGATTGATTTATATGCGGAGGGGGCAACACGGTTTGGAACAAAGTTAGGGATTGGCGGTCCTGACCGGGATAATTATGGTTATTACCTTGTCGGTTCTGGTGCCTTCACCGGTCTTGGTTTAGTTTTTGAATATTTGGATTATAATGGAATCGGTTTTCCGGAAGGGGTTTATCACTATAACGACCCACCCACCCCAATCCGGTCCGGCGTTGCAATCAATCGGGGTGTGGATGAAATCGGTTTTGGAATTGGGGCGAATGCTACTCCGTTTTCACCCGTTTTCTTGGAAGCCAGTTTCGCTCAACTAAATACGCATAATAAAAGTAGTCAGGTCCAGGAAATAATCGGCAAGAGTAAATACGAACCGGTCGAATTACCAATGATTTTCCAATTGGGATTTGAGTCAATGCATCAGAAGAAAATCGAAGCCGGAACACTCAAACGCAATACTGAAAAACCCAATATTGATTTAACCTATACCATTGAAGACCACTTATTTGAACTGGAATCAGAATTCACTTGGGTCTATGAACTGCCTTTTGATACGACTGAAGCGTTACGATATTATGAGACTGGTTTTACTTTAACCTATGGTTATGGCGAGGGTCTAATTCTAACCTTTGGCTGGCAATTTTGTTCAAAGGATTCATTAAAACGCTACGATTATATGAAAAGTTGGCCAGTTGCCGAAATTGCCTGGTCAATCAATCAGAATAATATATTACGGGTTAGAATCGGTAGCGAGCGCGGTGGTTATACCTGTTCCGGCGGGGTCTGTCGATACGAAGCACCGTTTACCGGTATCAAAGCCAGTTTGATTAGCAAATTTTAGAATATGAGAAGACTTATTTTTGTGATAATCGTAATCTTGGGGTTTTTGGCTTTAACCTATGGTATTATCCTTGCTGACCCTGATTTAATCCATCGCTTTGCAGCAAATATATGACTCTCCTGTATGGGTTTAGTATAAACCCCAATGAAGATTAAACCATATCGTATTGGACAGATTATTAGTGCGGTTATCCTTAATGCTTACATATTGGCTTATATCCAAAACAAAGTAATCTACCAGGGGTTTTTAAAGCATATACCCGAACCAGTATTAAATTGTTACGGTGGTCCACTTTCGGTTTTTGCCTGCCCAATGGGTTCGCTCCAACAAGTGATTGGGGTTCACCGTATCCCATTTTATATCATTGGATTTTTTGTCATCATTGGTATTTTTGTTGGTCGAATGGCATGTGCCTGGGTTTGTCCGTTTGGACTCTTACAAGACCTCCTTTATAAGATTAATCCGCCTCAGGTGGATAAATTCGATTTACCTAAATTCGCACCCGTGCTTACTATGTCTCTTTTCGTTATTGGTTATTTTGTCGCTCATTTCCTTTTCGCTAACTTTCTCCTCATCGGACGGATTCTTTTGGTTTTTGGATTCGTTATCCTTGGCATCGTCTTAGACAATTTGATTAAATGGCGAATCAAAAGATTCGATATAACTGCTATTAAATATTTAGTCTTGATTGGCGTCGCAGTTATTTTCGCTTATTATACACAAGAGCCCTGGTTCTGTAAACTTTGTCCCCAAGGTACCCTTGAAGCCGGTATACCGTTAGTTTTATGGGACCCGGTTAAACAATTACGCCAATTAGTTGGCTGGTTATATTACACAAAACTTAGCATCCTATCCGTAACCTTGCTTTTATCAATTCCAATTAAGCGACCATTTTGTCGCGTCTTCTGCCCAATTGGTGCAATATATGCCCCATTTAACAAGTTCAGCCTGCTTCATTTAAGACTAAAGAAGGAAGAATGCAAAGATTGCCAAATTTGCAAGAAAGTCTGCCCGATGGCGATTGAAGTCCATCAAAATCCCAATCAACTTGATTGCATCCGATGTTTTGAATGTGTATGGCATTGTCATCCAAGAAGTGTTGAAATAAAACTCTAAATTAGCGGAACCGTGGACCGTGATGTTGAGGTAGGAGGGAGTAAGAGAGGAGGGAGGAGGTAAAACACGGAGGACGGGCAACGGATAAAATGAAACCCAACTGGCTTAAAATCACTTTGCCCCAAGGTTCAACTTATAATAAAATCAGGGCAATTGTTAAAGAATACAACTTGCATACCGTATGTGAGCAAGCCCGTTGTCCTAATATTGGAAAATGTTGGGCAGGTAGAACTGTAACCTTTATGATTTTAGGTGACACCTGCACCCGCAATTGTAAATTTTGTGCGGTCAAGACCGGAAATCCAAAGGGAATCGTTGATAAAGAAGAACCAAAAAGGGTTGCCCAGGCAGTAAAGAATTTAGCATTGAATTATGTTGTAATCACTTCCGTGACGCGTGATGACCTAACCGATGGCGGAGCTTCCATTTTTGCCCAAACGATTAAGCAAACAAGAAAACTGAACCCCAATACTAAAATTGAAGTATTAATCCCGGACTTTGCTGGTTCTTCTCAAGCGCTAAAAACAGTTTTACTGGCAAAACCTGATGTCTTAGCCCATAATCTTGAAACAGTTGCCCGTTTAACCCCATTGGTTAGAGATAAGCGAGCCAATTATCAAACTTCCTTAAATATTTTACGATTAAGTAAAGACACAAATCCAGATATCCCGACCAAATCCGGGATTATGGTTGGATTAGGTGAAGAAGAAGAAGAAGTTAAAAAGACAATGCTTGACTTAAAAATGGTCGGGACCGAAATCATCACGATTGGTCAGTATCTTAAACCCAGTCCAAATAATTGGGAAGTAGGTAATTACATCTCACCGGAAAAATTTCAAGAATTCCGACAATACGGCAAAGCCTTGGGTTTTAGGCAAGTTTTGGCTGGACCTTTAGTTAGAAGTTCACTTCGCTTTGCGTATTGAATCCCAAATCCGTTATCTCCGCCTTAGACGGATCATTTACCACATTGAACCATAACCGGCAAATACCCATTTATCATTCTCTTTTTGAAAAAACATTGAAATACTGCGTCTCCGTTTTATCTCGGGTGGCGGCAAAGCCGAAGTGATTGGTATAATATCTAATGCGCCGAGGGCAATATTATCCATCACCCTGACCATCCCAAATTCAAGGTAAGTGTTGATTTTCAGCCGATTATATTTTGAGTGCAACTCTTCTTTCGTTAACCAAAAAATCCGATTGTGGGGCAGATTGATTTTAACATCGCCTTGTCCGGACCGGTGGATTATTGCGATGTTATAAGCCAAATCAACTTGCGGGAAAATCTTTTCCAATCCCAAATTGGAGACCGCCTTTTCCAGCATAAGTTGGACAATCTCCTTTTGCGCTATAGTATCCGAAACCCCGTAGATAAATTCTTTATGGTTAAGGATTCCGGTTAACCACATCAACCGCCAACCCCGGTCGGTCTTTATCCAATACTGGTAAATAAATGCTGGGACATTAGAATTTTGAAATAGCACCCAACTGGTAATATGCCCGGACAACCCAAAAATATTTACCCTGCCGAATTTTACTTTTTTAAACGAGCGCCCTGCATACCAACGGTCAATCGCGGCTTGAAGTTTTTGGGGCGGAATCTCACGCTGAAATGTTGAATTGAACATTCGGTGAATCACAAGACCATCTTTTCGGGCTAAGGCATTAATAAAATCTATACCAAGTTTAAGAAGTTCGGCTTTTGCTGGCGTTGACCCTGAATTTGATGCCGTGTTTTTGATGTTCTGTTGGGCAATAAAAAAAATAACCAGCGCCAAAATAAGAGTAACAAGAAGGGCAATGATTATTCGCATTTTAAAACGGGCTCGACCAGATTTGAACTGGCGATCTTCGCCGTGACAGGGCGACGTGTTAAACCAAGCTACACTACGAGCCCGAAACCATATATAGCATAGCCTTATTTGCCCAATTTGTCAATATCCGTTGCCCGTTAACGGTCACGTTTCATCCGCGTTAGGCGGATCCCGCATTTGGCATTCCGAGGTTGCTATGGTCTACCAACAATCAGCACTGGACAGGGAAGGTCGGCAAGAAATTTTTCGGTTATCGTATAATTGTAAAAGCGTAACCATTCAATCGGCAGAATCAACAAATCAGCCTTGACCGACCTTAAGAACGGCTGGAGTTCAAAAATTGAACCTTCTTCAACTGCCACCGCAACTTCAATTTCTTTAACCTCTGCCTGTTTGATATTAAATTCAAGTTTAAAAAGGTCAGCCCAGGCTTTGCTTTCCAATTCTTCCCTAACTATTGATTCTTCCCGACCAGTATCTTGAACAGTTTGCATCAATGGTCTTGGGTCAATTAACGCCAAAAGAATCAGTCGGGCTTGGTTTTGGCGTGCCAATTCAATGGCTAAATTCTGGGCTTCTGGTTTTAAGGTGATTAAAAAAACAATTCTTTTAAACACTTACGGCGACAACGGAATCTGAAGTAATAAAATTATTGTCGCAATTAGCATTGAAGTAATTGTAACAATAACCCCTGGTAAGAGCCATTGGCGAAAACGAATTGTTCGACCGGTATCACGCTCATAGGTGCTAACCGCTACGATATTAGCGGTTGAGCCAATCATTGTCAAGTTTCCACCCAAACAACCGCCAAAGAGCAATGCCCACCATAAGATACCTGAATGTGCCACCCCAATTCTTGATAGGTCTTTGACAATTGGCACCAATGCAGCAACAATCGGCAGGTTGTCAACAAAGCCCGAAGTTATACCACTGCCCCACAAAAGCATTACCAAAGCCGAACCGGTCACACCACCACCAATATTAGGGAGGGGTAATTTTTGCGCCAATGTGGAAACCAGATGGGCAAATTTTGGTGTCACCCCAGTAAATTCCAGACAGGCCGCTTTGGCAAAAAGAAACATAAAGAAGATAAGTGTCCACCAATCAACTCCCCGTTCAATTAAAAACTTACCCCGTTCCTTTTCGGTAAAAACGATTATCCCCAAGACGCATAATGGTGCAGCAACTAAGACTGTGCCCTCAACTAAATTCAATAAAAGTTCGATCCGATTGTGCAGGATGATTAAAAGAATGACCAAGACAAAGAGTATCCAGCCAATCCGGAACTTCTTGCGGTCAATTACCTCTGCCCATTCATCCAAGTCATCAAATCGGGCAACGGACAAAAATTTTTTTGGCTTCAATGCGTTTCTAAAGCCAAATAAACAAAGACCAACCACAAAGATGGCAGCAATTAGCGCGGTCGGGGTTGCCCAACGCAAAAAATCTTCAAAAGTCAATTTACCAGCAAAGGCTAAATAAACACCAATTGGATTACCCACCAATGTTAAAGAACTACCAACATTAGTGGCAAAGACTAAACTGACTAAAAATATAAAAGGAGATACTCGAGTTCGTCTTGTAATTTCGAGTCCTAATACCATAGTAACGAGAATCGCTGTCACTTCACCGGTAAATGCTCCTAAAATCAAAGAGAAAAACATCAAGAGCAAAAGGGCCAATGCCGGCGAACCTTTGACCTTTTTCAATGCCCAGACCACCAAAAACCGAAAAAGCCCTAAGTCGCTGAGCCAAGAAATAATTCCCATCATCGCCATAATAAAGAGGATGGTTGGGATGGACATAAATCGAACTGTTGTCTCAATATCCATCGTGCCGGATAAAAGCAGAACGCCTAAACCAAAAGCGGCAATCGCAACCCGATGACGCCAGAAGAGTAATGTTCCAATTACGGTTGCCAAAAATACAGTTATTGCCAGCACTTGTCGGGTCAACCAGGGTTCTGAATTGAATTTCAAATAATCCAATTTGACATAATATTCGTTAGTGGGTAAGACAATTTTGGGCAGGATATATCTAAATACCAAAAAACTAATTATGATTACTATCCCATAATAAATATAGTGCCGGTTGCGGTAAAAAAAATTCTCTTTGATTGGTGATAAAATGGTGTTAACTACATTGGTCGGCGAAGTTTGCTCAAGGATGCTTTTGACAATTCCTTTGCGGCGCAAACGTGTCGCCAAACTACCTAATACTTTAATATACTCACTCTTTTCCGCTTCGGGCGCTAAAATAAAAAAGGCAACTTTGACGGGTTTTTGGTCTAATGCTTGCCAATCTAATGGTTCGCGCAGCCGAACGACAACTATTAAAATTCTATCTAATTCTTGTAGCGTAATATGGGGTAACGCGATACCGTACCCAACCGAGGTTGGTCCGGCTGCTTCCCTCGCTTCAAGTTTTTGAACTATCCTCTCGGGTTCGGTGACAATGCCTTTACGCTTTAACTCTTTCGCCACAAATTGAAACAACTCCTGCCGAGTTGTCAATTCGGGTGCATCAAAAACCAAATCGCTATTCAGATATTGCGCAAATTCCAGCACAGAGAAATATAATAACCATTTTAAGTCAAATCGTCAACTGCTTCTAATACACCCACTCGAAAATGGCGAAAATCGGTCTTGAGGCAGATATTGACAAATTGAGGTTATTAAGTATAAATATAAGATATGATTGACCTAACCAAAAAAAGGATTTGTGTGACTGGGAGTAAAGGTTTTTTAGGCACCCATCTTCTTGCCGCCCTCCGCAAACGAGGCTGTGAAAATATCTTTGAAGCAGATATTGACCGCTATGACCTCCGAGTTAAAGAAGACATTATCCGAATGTACGATGAAACAAGACCGGACATTGTCATCCACTTAGCGGCAAAGGTTGGTGGTATTGGTGCCAATCGGGAAAGACCCGGTGAATTCTTCTATGACAACCTAATAATGGGCATTCAACTCATAGAAATTGCCCGCCAGCGTCAGATTGAAAAATTTGTCATATTGGGGACAATCTGCTGTTATCCAAAATTTACGCCCGTCCCCTTCAAAGAAGAAAATCTCTGGGACGGTTACCCAGAAGAGACCAATGCCCCTTACGGATTAGCCAAGAAAATGCTATTGGTCCAATCGCAAGCCTATCGGGCACAATATGGCTTCAATTCAATATTTTTGATGCCGGTGAATCTGTATGGGCCTTCTGACAATTTTGACCCCAAAAGTTCGCATGTGATACCTGCTCTTATCAAAAAATGTTTTGATGCGATTGATAATAATTCAAAAGAGATTGTGGTCTGGGGTACGGGTAATGCAACCAGAGAGTTTCTCTATGTTGAAGACTGTGCGGAAGGGATTATTTTAGCAACCGAACAGTATGATAAATCCGAGCCGGTGAACTTAGGTGCCGGCTTTGAAATTTCAATAAAAGACTTGGTTGACCTTATTGCCCGATTAACCGGTTTTAAAGGCAAAATTATCTGGGATACCGAAAAACCTGATGGCCAACCCCGACGTTCCCTTGATACCCAAAAAGCCTTCAAAGAATTTGGGTTTAAGGCAAAAACACCGTTTGAGGAAGGATTGAGAAAGACAATTGAATGGTATCGTGAGCACCGAGGGAAAAGATAAAATTGAGACGACTTTAGTCATACTCAATTACAATGAAATTGAAGGCTTAAGAAAAATCTTTGACCAAATCCCTTTCCAAAAAATTGATGAGGCGTTTGTGGTTGATGGTGGTTCTACTGATGGTTCGGTTGAATTTTTAAAAAGCAAAGGCTTAAGGGTAATCACCCAAAAACGTAAAGGCCGAGGCGAGGCATTTCGCATCGGAATTAACGAAGCCAAGGGTGAATTTGTTGTCTTTTTTAGCCCGGATGGCAATGAAGACCCAAAAGATATTGTTAAACTTTTTGACCTTTTAAAGCAGGGCAATGATATGGCAATCGCCTCAAGATTTTTGCCTGGCGCGCGCAATGACGAAGACGACAAGGTTTTTCGTTGGCGGGCTTGGGCAAATCGCTGTTTTACCTTTATTGCCAATTCGGTTTGGAAAGGCAAAATAACCGACACCATTAACGGATTTCGCGGTGTCAGAAAATCCTCCTTCCTGTTAATGCACCCCACTACGGATGCCTTCACTATTGAGTATCAAATGTCAATTCGGGCGTTAAAACTCAAAATGAAAGTTGCTGAAATTGCAACCTATGAGGGCGATAGAATCGGTGGCTATGTCAAAGCCAAGTCAATCCCGACTGGAATCCGATTCGTCATCTTTTTGATTAAAGAACTCTTCGCCGGCCGTCGCTTTTAAGCGGAAACGAGAAACAAGGGAGTAATTAGATAATAGGGGCCCGAATCAGGCGACTCATCCCTGTCAACTTATCCCTGCCTTGTAAAGATTGTTCCTTGACAATTGATGTCTTTTAAAATAAAGTAAGAGATTATGCCCCGTTCTGGTTTAATTCACAAATCAGCACCGATAGGATTACTGATGCACGACGAAGCCCCAAAAACTTTATGACCTATTTACTCCAACAATTGATTAACGGCTTACAACTCGGTTTCGTCTATGCCTTGATTGCTTTAGGTTATACAATGGTCTATGGCATTGTCCGGCTAATAAATTTTGCCCACGGCGACATTTTTATGATTGGCGCCTATTTTGGTTTCTATCTTTTGGGCAGATTCAAACTCCCTTTCCCCTTAAGCATCTTGGGCGCGATGCTTGGCACCGCGATTTTAGGCATTACCATTGAACGGGTAGCCTATAAGCCTTTACGCACAGCGCCGAGGATTGCTGCTTTGATTACCGCAATGGGCGTTTCACTTTTTTTAGAGTATTTTTCCAGCCTTAAATTCGTCTTCGGACCAAATTATCTTGCCTACCCTCGTCCGTTTCCAATCGTTAATTATAATTTTGGTGGTTTGACTATCTCTAATATTCAAGTTATCGTTTTTGGTGTGGCGATTCTTTTGATGTTGGGTCTGCATTTCTTTGTTATCAAAACTAAAACCGGTATGGCGATGCGCGCCGTTTCGTTTGATAAAGAGACCGCTCAATTAATGGGAATTGATATCAACCGGATAATCTCAATAACTTTTGGTATTGGCTCAGGATTAGCTGGTGCGGGTGGCGTATTATATGGAATTGCCTATCCCCAGATAAATCCATTTATGGGCATTATGCCTGGGCTTAAGGCATTTGTCGCGGCGGTATTGGGTGGAATTGGCATTATCCCCGGTGCAATGCTTGGTGCAGTAATAATGGGTGTGGTGGAGGTACTGACCGCAGCATTTCTCTCATCAACATTAAGAGATGCGGTAGCCTTTGCCATTTTAATAATTGTTCTCTTAATAAAACCAACTGGAATATTGGGAAAGGAAGCGACCGAAAAGGTATGAGCAATCGGACGGTTAAAACAATCATTATGGTCATTGCGGTTTATATTGTGCTTTTTATCTTAATCAAATTCTCAATTATTAATCCTTATTGGCACCAAATCCTATGTTATGCTGGGATTATGGCGATACAGGCATTGGGCTTAAATCTCATATATGGGTATACTGGTCAATTCTCATTAGGCCAGGCCGCCTTTTATGGGATAGGTGCCTATCTATCCGCTTACATCAGTAAGACCATTCATACTACTAATCCCTTGATACTAATCTTAGGGATTATTGCCGGGGCAATCTTATCGGGTATTGTTGCCTTATTGATTGGCTTGCCAATTCTAAGGCTTCGTTCGGATTATCTTGGTATTGCCACGCTTGGTTTTGGCATCATTATGAAGATTATCTTTGATAATGCCGATGCGGTTATACCAAGTTTGGGCGGCTCGCGCGGGATGACTGGAATTCCGCGCTTAACCAATTTCACTTGGGTCTTTACCGTGTTCGTATTAGCGGTCTTGGTTATCCGCAATCTAATCAATTCAAGTATTGGGCGGGCATTGGTATCAATCCGAGAGGATGAGATAGCGGCGGAGGCGGTGGGGATAGACACGACGAAATATAAAACCCTTGGCTTTGTTATCGGGTGTATTTATGCTGGTGTTGCGGGGGCTTTATATGCGCACTTATACTCTTTTCTCCATCCGGCGAATTTTGATTTTCTAAAATCGATTGATGTGATGCTAATAATTGTCTTGGGTGGGTTGGGCAGTATCTCAGGAACGATTATAACCGCAATTGCCTGGGCTTTTTTACTGGAAGGATTAAGGGTCGTATTACCGGAGGCGATACTCGACTGGCGCCTGGTTATTTATCCCTTGATATTAATTATCATAATGCTTGTCCGCCCGCGTGGGATTTTCGGTGGTATGGAATTCAAATTCCTTAAATCGGATTAGGTTTGCGATGTCTCCATCAATACTGGAAATTAAAAATCTCACCAAAGACTTCGGGGGATTAAAGGCGGTTAACAATTTTTCCCTCTCATTAAACGAAGGCGAGTTGGTCGGTTTGATTGGACCAAATGGGGCAGGTAAAACCACGGTTTTTAATCTAATTACCGGAATGTATCTTCCATCGGCAGGCAGTATCAAATTTCAGGGCCGAGAAATCAGTGGATTAAAACCACACAAGATTGCTCAAATGGGAATAAGTCGAACCTTTCAAAATATTCGACTCTTTCCTGAATTAACCGTCTTGGACAATGTCCGAATTGCCCATCATTATCACACGCATTGCGGATTATTTCATACTTTATTTCGCACCAAGGCTTTTCACCAAGAAGAAAAAGAGTTGACCCAAAAGGCAAAGGAATTTCTTGCCATCTTTGGATTAGAAGGGCGCTTGAACGAAAAAAGCAAAAATCTGCCTTACGGCGAACAGCGCCGTTTAGAGATTGTCCGAGCCTTAACGAGTGCACCAAAATTGTTGCTGTTAGATGAGCCAGCCGCGGGTATGAACCCGTTTGAAGTTGGGCGCCTTTTAGAACTCATTGCCTTTATTCGCGAACGGTTCCGATTAACGATTTTATTAATTGAACATCAGATGCGCGTGGTTATGGGAATCTGTGAACGGGTAGTCGTGATGGATTTTGGTGAAATCATTGCTTGTGGTATGCCCGAAGCGGTTCAAAATGACCCAAAAGTAATTGAGGCATATTTAGGTAAACGGACTACGGTATACGGATAACGGTGAGCGGATTGCTTGAGGTTAAGGATTTATCAGTTCATTACGGTGCCATTTGTGCCTTGCATAATATTTCCTTTGCATTAAATTCAGGTGAGATTGTCACTCTAATTGGCGCAAATGGGGCTGGCAAAAGCACGACCTTAAAGACAATTGCCGGCTTGGTTAAACCAACCAGTGGTGAGATAAAATTCCAAGGCAAAGTGTTGAACGATATCCCTGCCCATAGCATCGCCCGACTGGGTATTGCCTATGTTCCGGAAGGCAGAAAGCCGTTCGCCAATTTAACGGTCTACGAAAATTTGCGCTTGGGCGCTTATTCCTTAAACCGAAAAGAAGAGATAGAGCGAGCCTTAACCAGAGTCTTTCAATCGTTTCCCAGACTCAAAGAGCGTTTAGCGCAACCAGCAGGCACACTCTCTGGTGGCGAACAACAGATGTTGGCGATGGGCAGGGGTTTGATGGCGAAGCCAAAACTACTAATGCTTGACGAACCATCAATGGGGTTATCACCAATCTTGGTCTCAGAGATTTTTGCCATTATCAAAGAGATTAACGAACAGGGGACGACCATTCTTTTAGTTGAGCAAAATGCCAATATGGCGTTAAGTATTGCCCATCGGGGTTATGTCTTAGAGACTGGACAAATAACCCTTGCCGGTAGTGCAAAAGAATTAAGAGAAAATCCCAAGGTTAAATCGGCTTATCTTGGTGAATCTCATTAAAATCCGCATTAGGCGATGCAAGTTGCCCTCAGCGGGCACATACCCAGCACCTATTGGGCTCGCTTTGTGGCCTTGGGGCTTGTCCCCAACAAAAGCAATTTATTGCCTTTTATATTTCTGCCCTTAACTTCATTAGCCCAAAGACCGAAGTGATTTTCTCTTTTAACTTTATTAGTATCTCTTCTTTCAGACCTTCCTTTTTCCAACGCTCAATAATTCCAAGCAAATT
>Ga0123519_10001084_pt1 | contig 47236 bp, 35 predicted proteins | sample YelNatPaOPRAMG02_FD_87396 | JGI IMG/M metagenome (GOLD analysis project Ga0123519, IMG submission 87396) | Hot spring microbial communities from Yellowstone National Park - Yellowstone National Park OP-RAMG-02 (version 2) | ecosystem: Environmental > Aquatic > Thermal springs > Hot (42-90C) ...
AAGGTTTTCTCAGGGCATCAGGGCTATTTCAAAAACCTGATTGCCAGTCAAGTTAATGTACAAAGATCAATAGAAGCTGTTATTGTATTACATGCCCGGCGAATGGGCAGGTGGGATATTCACCGACAGCGCCGAGAGTGTAGTTTGAGCCCGTCGGACATACGGGGCGGGATTTTATATAACCCGGCACGATATCATCCCAGGCCACTGCGTCCCCCTGAGGCTTATTGAACTGCATTGCATACTGCTCTTTCGCATAATCGATATGCCTGAGGTTTGCAACGCAGGACTTCAACAGCGCTCGGTTGCGGGCTGTTACGAAGTTGGGGACCCCGATCATCAGCAGGACCGCGATGATCAAAACGACGATCATTATCTCGATCAGCGTGAAACCTTTTCTTCTAGCTGGCAGATGCATGGCTCACACCTCGCCTCGCTTGCCCACATACTCCGTATCTTTAAATCCAGGCACGGGCATGTAATCGGGGCTGCACATGAAGATTGTTCCGCATTTGAGGCGTTTAATGTGACAGCTAGATTACCAGGTTATATCAGAGCTGAGTAAACAAAATTAACCCGGCAGAATGCCGGGTTAATTCTTACTATCGACTCTAAACTTCCGACTTATTTACGCCCCCAGCCCCGCGCCGGACCTGATCCCGCGCTCGCTGCTGACCTTGTCCCAATATCCGCTCGCTCGGAACGCGTCCAGCGGGTTCGGGGCCAGGCCCATCTCCTCGCGGACTACCTTCAAGAGCGGCTCGACATCCGTATTGAACGCGTCCTGCATGCAGGTCTCCGCAGTTACCACGTCCTTCGCGAGCTGCGCGTCGTGGAGCTTCTTGCGGTTTACGCACATCGCTTTCGCATAAGCAGTTTGAATGTGCATTATGGTCTGGATCATCGCGTCGATCTTCGACTTGGTCACATGCGCCTGGTCGACCATATACGCGACCGGTGGGTTGTTGTTCGGCGCATCCTCGGCCTTCACGAGCTCGTTATATATGAGGAAGAGCTCGTAAGGGTTGATCGAGCCCACGGTGAGGTCGTCGTCGGCGTATTTATGGTTGTTGAAATGGAACCCACCGAGCCGTTCCTCGTCGATCAGGAACGAGACGATGTGCTCGATGTTCTGGCCCTGGAAATGATGCCCGAGATCGACCAGCACGTGCGCGTTGGGTCCGCACTTATTCGCAAACGAGTAGCTCATGCCCCAGTCGGCGAAATCGGTATGGTAGAACGCGGGCTCGAACGGCTTATATTCGATAAGCATTCGCATGCCTGCGGGCATTGCCTTGTAGACTTCTTTAAGCGATTCTTCGGCGTAGCGCTTGCGGCGGCGGAAATCGCCCTGACCGGGGTAATCGGTGCCGTCGGCGAACCACAGCGAGAGGATATCCGATCCGAGCTCCTTGCCGATCTCCACGCTGTAGATCATGTGGTCCACAGCCATCTTTCGCACCGCCGGATCCTCATTGGTCACGCTTCCAAAGGCATATTCGCGATCCTGGAAGACGTTCGGGTTTATCGCACCGATACTTACACCGAGCGATTTCGCATAATCCGAGAGTGCCTGCGCGTCAGATACGCCGTTAGGGAAATCCCAAAGCACATGCACCGCAACGCTCGGCGCAACTCCCGTAAACTTATTCACCTGCGCCGCATCGGCGATCTTTTCTTCGATCGTAACTGCCGATCCAGCCTGCTTGTAAGGCCCGAATCGAGTCCCCGAATCCGCAAACCCCCAGCTAGGGGTCTCGATCTTCTGAGATTTCAACCTTGCCTTCACTCTCTCTACATCGATCCCGCGGGAAGCGAGCTTGTCGGCGAGAAGGTTATATTCAGCTCTGTAGTTATCAGCCATTGGATACCCCTCATCAATATAATGTTGCTGCTTATCTTACCCAGCAGTAATTTACACTTACTCCTGCCTACATCTTATGCATACAGATCTGTGTTCCTTCAGGATTCAGTGTCGGAGAGTAATTGGTGATGCAATGTGGAGTTTGTAAGATCAGATCTTCGCCTTATAATACTCGATCGTCTTACCAAGCCCTTCTTTGAGCGATACCTTCGGCTCCCAATCGAGTAGGGCTTTTGCTTTGGTGATATCGGGCTGGCGCTTGGCGGGGTCGTCGACCGGCAGGGGGCGGAACTCGATTTTGCTGCTTGTGCCGGTTATTTTTTTGATTGTCTCGGCGAATTGCAGCACGGTCATCTCGTGGGGATTGCCGATATTCACGGGATCGTTGCAGCCGGACTTATAAAGCCTGTATATCCCCTCTATCTCATCGCTCACGAAGCAGAAGCTGCGGGTCTGCGAGCCGTCGCCGAACACCGTGAGCGGCTGACCGGTGAGCGCCTGGTAGATCATAGTCGGCACGATTCGGCCGTCGTGAAGCCTCATTCTCGGGCCGTAGGTGTTGAATATGCGCACGATGCGGGTATCTACGCCGTGGGCGTTGTGGTAGGCCATGGTGAGGGCTTCGGCGAAGCGCTTCGCTTCGTCGTAGACTCCGCGCGGGCCTATCGGGTTCACATTGCCCCAGTAGTCCTCTTTTTGAGGATGGATCAGCGGATCGCCGTAGACTTCGGATGTGGACGCGAGCAGGAATACGGCCTTGTGAGCCATCGCCATCCCCAGCGCCTTGTGGGTTCCCAGCGAACCGACCTTCAGGGTTTGAATTGGAAGTTGCTGATAATCGATAGGGCTCGCGGGCGAGGCGAAATGGAAGATTGCATCGACGCGCTCTTCGAGGTGGAGGTAGTTCGTGACGTCGTATTTCACAAAACTGAAGTTCGGGTTGCCGATGTTATGCGCGATGTTATCGACGTTGCCCGTAATGAGGTTGTCCATCGCAGTGACCTTGTGCCCCTTCTTCAGAAGCAGATCACAAAGGTGCGATCCTAAAAATCCCGCGCCACCGGTTACGAGTATATGCTCCATTCAACCCCTGCCCTTAATAGCTAATATCTTCCCGCCTCTTCGCGCCGGCGTTCCCGCTCGGTGTCGCGCTCGGCTATAGCCTCGCGCTTATCATAGAGTTTTTTGCCTCGCGCGAGCCCGATGTTAAGCTTTGCGTAGCCCTTGGAAAAGTAGAGCTTGAGCGGGACGAGCGTAAGTCCCTTCTCCTGGAGCTGGCGAAAGATCCTATTGATCTCGCCCTTGTGCAGGAGGAGCTTTCGCGGCCGCACCGGGTCGACATTCCACCGGTTACCCTGCTCGAACGGAGGAATGTGCATCCCATAGAGCCACACCTCGCTGTTCTCTACCTTGCAGAACGATTCCTGCAGGCTCGCTTTCCCGGTCCTCAGCGATTTGACCTCCGTGCCCGTCAGCACAATCCCCGCCTCGAACGTCTCGCCTATATGATATTCGTGCCATGCCTTGCGGTTGGTTATGGACACGTTTTTGGGTTTAGTTTCTTTATTCATGACTGGCCTAATTATACCATATTGAGCTACCAAGCCCCATGCCGCGAGTGATGTGGGTAAGCCGTCAATCATTAAATTGTTTTTAACATATCTCCTCAAATGATTGACTACTCTATATATAAGTGCTATAACTCATCCGATATTGCAGCCGAGCATATTATCAATTGTATAAATGCCAATTTTCGCATCACGACAACAAATCGAAATATAGGAGGTGCCGCGGCATGTCCCGGTCTATCGTAAATGCTTTTTACGTTTGCCTGGTAGTAGTTGTATTCATATCGTCATCAGGATCGGCAAATATACTGTATGTCACGCCGTCTGGCTCATCAAGCACCTGGAGCAATCCATATCACTCCATTCAATCCGCGATCAACGCGGCAGTTAACGGCGACCAGATATGGGTGGCTGGGGGCACATATAACGAATATTTGAATATAACACAGCAGAAATCATTGTCAATCTACGGAGGCTTTGCTGGTAATGCAGGCGAGACTCTAGCCCAAAGAGACTGGATTAACAATAAGACGATAATCAATTGTCAGGATGCAAACGGCAACGCAGTTTATATAGCTATTCCATCGAAGCCAAACGGCTATCCATGGTATGGCCAAACTTACCCGGTAACGTTTGATGGTTTCGCTATATATAATGCTGATACAGCAATTGCTTGTTATTCACCAGCAACTATTAGCCATAATGTGATCGGCGGGCTTGATTCCGATGTGAGTACTGGTATTTATGGTAGTGATTACGCCGATATTAACTCGATTAATCCAGAGATTGATGTTGTGAACAACATCATATCACATACCGGTACAGGAATAAGACAATATTGGACAACTGGACTAATCACGAACAATACGCTTGCTTATAATGGGTTGACGATATATGGTGCAGGTATTGAAGTTGGACCTTCCGCAGTCACTGTAGCAAATAATATAGTAGCATATAACTATGTTGGCCTGTTCGATCAAGAATTCTCTGGCCAGATAATTAATAACTGTTTTTATGGGAATGGGATGGATGCTGATGATTATGATCCGATAGGCACAGATGGCAATATCTCAGCAGATCCATGCTTTGTAGATAGCCAGCAAGATGATTACCATCTACAACCCAACTCACCTTGTATAGATGCAGGTGCTGATTCCGTGGTTGGTGTCGACCAGCTCGACATTGATGGGCAACCAAGGCAAGTGAATGTTAAAAGTACCGGTTCGCTTGTCGATATCGGCGCTGATGAATATATCCCCCTCAAGGTAACGATAAATCAAGCACAGGGGCAAAACGACCCAACTAACATAAACCCCGTGAACTTCACTGTCACTTTCAGCGAAGCCGTTACCGGTTTCACGGCTGACGATGTTACGCTTGATGGAGTCACGGGAGCTACTGCGACCGTTACCGGAAGCGGTACGACGTATAATGTGGCCGTCAGCTTGCCGTCTTCTGGCACGGTATTTGCTACTGTTCATGCCGGAGTTGTTCAAGACAACTCTGGAGTTTGGAACTATGAGGCAACCCATACTGACAACTCTGTGCTCTTTGACAATGTGGGGCCGTCAGCTCCGTCAAATGTTTTTCTTGATCTGCTAGTTACGGGTACGAACAAACTCCACGCTAAGTGGGATGCTCCATCTGATCCTGACTTGGCGGGATACGATTACAAGATAACCTATCTCGACTTTAGCAACAACGAGAACACACAGATTGAATGGACGGCCTATTCCAGCACAGAGGTCACACGTTCTCTCGCCTTATCTGCGCTTGGGAAGTATACATTCCACGTTCGTGCAAAGGACACGCTTGGCAATGTCGGTCCCGAGGCCAGCAATCTGCAATGGGTGCAGTCTACAGGGGGAAGAGTCGGCTTCCTCTATGATCTTTGCTATAACGATCCTCTTAGGGACTCGATCCATGGTTTCCTAATAGATGATTACGTCGCTTTCTCGAGCGACATGGTCTATCCGGTAGATGGTCATGTGTCCTGGTCAGACCCAAACGACCAGGCCGCGATTCTTCAGCAGTTGAACTCCTGGAATGTTGTGTTCCTAGTCCTGCCACAACGGGCACTTACCACTGCAGAGAATAACGCAATGGTGCAGTTCGCGAATGGTTTTCAGAAGCGGATTGTGTTTGTGGGGGATAGATCGTATTACTCCACCCAGAATGATTACCTGAATAGTGCTATGGCAAGTCAGGGAATGAGTTCTGTTCTCTGGGGTCAAAATAATGACGGAACGAAAGATTACAATCGTCACTGTACGCCTATTGCTCCGGGTAACTACCTGACTCAAGGGGTGAGCTATCTCTGGGACTGGGGTTGTGGCGGTATGAACAACCTAAATGCAATGTTCTTGACTTCTGACATGTTGTTCTTAGCGGGAACCGACTGGAAGTCAGGCCAACCGGATATGAAGAGAATCGTCATCTCTGATAGGGATGTGCTTAACCGCGAGTTTGGCCCCAATTCTACCTACAACCCAAGCCACTCGTGGGAGTCGTCTGACCATGCAAACGGCCGCTTTATTGCTAATCTCTGTTCCAAATGGCAATAGACTTACCTAACCTGAACACTTATGTGGAGGATGAACAATGACTTTACGCGCAACGAAATTGTTGTTTCTCGCAATCCTATGCTATCTAGTCCTGTATTTTCCACCTATGTCTTACGCGGGCAGGTATAGCGTTTCAGCGATTCCAGGTACCACTCCTGGCACAATCGCCTGTGGGACAAGTATCAGCAATTCCGGAGTTGTAATGGGAAGCTATGGCGGTGGTAATATAACTGGCTACTTCCTTTGGTCGAATGCTGGTGGAACTACGAACATCGGATATTCTGGAGTCGAATTCAATAACGCTCCGAGTTCTCAAAACCAGCTTGTTGGTACGGAATGGGTCGGAATCAATCAGTCCTATGCTGTAGTAAGAAACGAGGATGGAACGCTTTCACGATTGAACTACCTACACCCCTCGGACGCAATGGCATCAGTGCTGGCCGTATCTGACACTGGGACGGCGATTGGATACAGTGCGAGTAATTCCAGTGGTCAACCTGTGCTGTGGAATCTCTCTACTGGAACAGCAGTTCAGATAGGCACGTCTGGATTGAATGAGGGAGTTGATAATGCCGTTATCAGCAACTCAGGCTATGCCGCTTGGACGAATCTGCAAGTTGTGGTGCACCAGGAAGGATATCCGGGGCCACACACGGAGATGCTCTTCAGTACGTTTCTGCGCGATCCATCTGGGACAGTTACGGAGCTGAATCCAACGCCGTCTGCCAATTGCCCACATGTAGTAGACATCGCAGACAGTGGAAGAGTGCTGATCTCTGATGCTTTCAATAACTCGTGGTTGTGGAATCCCGGCAGTGCATTGACACCTGTGGCTCTGAATAGTGTTTTCGCAATGAATGGCGCAGGTCAGATACTAGGATCAATCGACGGCAGGTCGGTGGTGCTTGACACAAATGGCACTTTGTCTAACCTGCCTCTCCCGGATGGGGCAAGATCAGCGAGAGTGGCTGACATTAACGACAATGGGGTTGTTGTCGGCTGGGCTGAGTTCACTGACCCGAATGACGTTCGCGCCGTCCTCTGGGCCCCCGTTCCCGAACCATCGGCCTTAGCAGCATTATCCTGCGGTATATTCTGGATGCTAACTGGAGTAATAAGGCGTCGAAGCTCATAAGCGGGCCAGGCTGACTTATTGTTACCTCCAGGGCGCCTCTATCGACTCCTCCTTCGCAATTCTTGTCAAATTTGCGGCTGAGGCGTAGAACACGCCTGGAAGTGTAACACTAATATTGAGAGACAACGTTATATAGGGGGTGAGGGCGGTGATGGTTCAACGAGTCTCTGTTCTCACGATCTCGATAGCTGCGGCGCTTACTCTGGTTGCGGCAGTGGCGGGCTTTCCTCAGAATCTAGGTTACAACTCGTATCAGGGTTATATGACAGGTGGGCTAGGTCCGCATAATTTCTTTGGGCCTGGAGTGGGTTATCCTACAGGCACCGGCGACTACTTCCGCAGGTATATTCCTGCAAGCGAGTGGGGCCAGTTCGGCCAGGGCACGGGTCATTTGGGGAATGGTTATGGGCCGTATATCTACGGTAACAGGGAAGGTCCTTCGCCTCCCGGTATGTTCGATCCGCTGCCCGGAGCCTATACGTATGCTCCTCCTCCGTCGATCAAGATCAAGAATGGGCATATACTGGTGAGCGTGAGGAAGGATATACCGGGGGTGAAGTGCGTGACGGTCACGATGGTGGCGTATAACAATGCCGATCTCGCGACCGAAACCCTCAGTTCGCCTCCGTATTTATTCGACTTCCCTGTTCTCGATGGAGTGAAGAATGTGAGGGTCCGTATCGACTACGTGAATAATGGCCTTTCGGCCACATCGTATCCGCTGTAAGATCGGCCGCCGGGGGCAACTCCGGCGGTTTTCTTATGCCGCCCTCTTTTGTGGAGCATTGGAGTTGATTCTATCGGCTACCCGCACCATAGCCTCCACTACCGCCGCATCGAATTGGGTGCCGGCATGAGCTCTTAATTCCTTCAACGCCTCGGAAATGCTTATTGCTTCGCGATATGGGCGGTCTGATGTCATTGCCTCGAATGCATCGGCTACAGCCAGGATGCGCGCAAGTTCGGGGATTGCTTTGCCCTTGAGGCCATCGGGATATCCGGAGCCATCGATATGCTCGTGATGATGCCTTACAATGGAGGCTACTTCCGCCAATTCATCGATCCCCGTAAGAAAATCCGCTCCCATGCTTGGGTGTTTGAGGATATCGACCCATTCTTCGTCTGTGAGCTTGCCTGGTTTATCGAGCACCGAATCAGGAGTGCCGATCTTGCCCACGTCGTGGATATGCGCCGCAAGTTCGAGCGTATTCAAGCGTTCCTGTGAGAGGCCCATTTCGGCGCCGATCTCCAGGCACAGGTCTGCCATGCGAGCTGAATGTTTGCCTGTGAAATGAGATTTAGCGTCGATGGCCGCGGCCATTGCCTTGATCGCTTTAAAGAGAACATCGGCTCGTTCATCCTGAAGTCTTTGTATTTCAAGTCTTTTACGCTGAATGTTATTTTCGAGAATAAATGGGAGTGTCGTCATTTCAAGCGGTTTTGTGATAAAATCAGCCGCTCCTGCCTGCAGGGCTGCTCTGCTCGATTCGATATCACCATAGGCGGTAATGAGAACCACCGGCAACTGCGGATGCATACGATATAGCGCCGATGTGAATTGTATACCGGTCATTCCCGGCAGACAAAGGTCGCACAATACAAGGTCAACCGGATTCTCTTTAAGCAGCTCCAGCGCTGTTTCACCGCTCGATGCCGTATGCACTTTATAGCCGAAAGCGACCAGCACATCCCCCAACATTTCCCTTACATCATGCTCATCATCTACCAACAGAACTGTCGTAACGATTTGCTCTGCTTTACCACCCATAACTAATCCTCTGAATGTTAACACATTTCGCCAAGCCCGGAGCGCAATGTGTGAAATACTTGCTTTAGTCGAGCAGTATATATTATCGGCCTCATTCAGGTCGTATAGCAGGCCAAACTTTGTAATGGTATAGACCTTATCTTTCCTTGCAATAAGCGGGTGAGCTGGGGTATTATAGGCTAGAATGATAAGAGGAGGTGAAGCCGGTTGTCGGACACGGATTTTAGATTGACCTCGCTGTCGCACGGAGCTGGGTGAGCATGTAAGCTGAACCCTCAACAGCTGACGCAGGTCTTGCGCCAAATGCCTTTAATAACCGACCCGAACGTGCTCGTGGGGCTCGCGACACCTGACGACGCGGCTGTCTACCGAATCTCGGACGATATCGCCGCGGTGCTCACGGTGGACTTTGTGACGCCTATTGTCGATGACGCGTATGAGTTCGGGCGGATCGTCGTTACCAACGCTCTTTCTGATATATACGCGATGGGCGCGAAGCCCGTTATCGCCCTCAATCTTGTCGCGTATCCCGCGCGCAGCCGCCCGCTCGATCAGCTTGAGAATATTCTGAGGGGTGGAGCGGATCAGGCGCAGGCCGCGGGGGTAAGCATAGTCGGCGGGCATTCGATAGATGATCCCGAGCCGAAATATGGCTTATGCGTGATGGGGCTGGTGAACCCGGGCGAGATCCTTACAAATGCCGGAGCCAAGCCGGGCGACCGGCTGATCCTCACAAAACCGCTGGGGACCGGTATCATCGCCACCGCGATCAAGCACTCCACCGCGCCTGCCGAAGTGATTTCGGAAGCGATACGGGTGATGACGGCCTTGAACGGACCTGCATCTGAGGCTGTGCGAAAGATCGGCGTAAATGCGTGTACCGATATTACCGGTTTCGGGCTCCTCGGTCATTTGCATGAAATGACTGAGGGAAGCGGAGCCGGGGCACGGATTCGGTTCAGGGACATTCCCCTTATCGAAGGCGTGAAGGAGCTTTTAAGGCTCGAAGAAGCTCCCGGCGGCACTTACGCGAATCTCGAACACCTGGTAAATACAGGCGCGGTTGCCTGGGAAGATGAGCTGCCCGAGGATTATCAGCTCGCGCTTGCCGATGCCCAGACCGCCGGCGGCTTGCTGATAAGCGTTCCTGTGGATAAGACCGAGCGGCTTAAAGATGCTCTTAAAGCAGCCGGAGCGCTGTGCGTTGCGGAGATTGGCGAGATTGTCGAGGATCCTGCCGATAAAATCCACGCGGAACTTTAACCGCATCCCGTGAGCCATGGACGCCGAATTGGGTAAACTCACCTCACCATATAAGGGAGGACTCAGTTATGAAGGCGATAGTGACCGACGATTGCATATCCTGTGGAGCCTGTGTAGATGTCTGCCCCGAGATTTTCGATATCCGTAACGGTGAGAAAGCGTTCACCAAGGTCGATACGGTCCCCGATGAACTCCTGAACGAAGCCCGAGAAGCCTGCCACGCCTGCCCGGTTGATGCGATCATACTCGAGGAATAAGCCGGGTCATTCACCTTGACTATCGTTACATCACGAGGGTATTATGATGATGTAATGAATCGAGCGAGCGGCGTTGAAAACCTTCGCCACATACGATACCGCCGGCTTCTCATTCACCGACTGCGTAAGTTTCGCGGTCATGCAGGCTCTGGGGATTAAGAAGGCTTTTACGTTCGATACTCACTTCGATATGATGGGTTTTAAGCGGCTATAATTCAATCTTCGCCAGGTCGTCCTTTGTAATGAAGAAATCAGTCTCGTGCTGTACCCTTGATATTACTGCTTCTACTGAGTTTCAGGTAATGTAGTGGCAACCTGGCAAAAGGCTTCGTGCTCGATCCGACCCGCCAGTACGTCACATCATTATGCGAAACTCATTGCTCTCTCAAATGCCGGGTTACCTTAGGAGAAATGCCCGTATCGCCCAGGAAGCGCATAACTGCACCTACGCGGCATCAATCCCCTATCATCCGAAGCCCACGCCGCATATTTCAGGGCTTGGGTTATATCTTCGTCTTCCAGATAGGGGTATTGATCGATTATCTCCTCTCGGCTCATATCGTTGACGACCATATTGACGACAAGCGACACGGATATTCTCATACCGCGTATGCAGGCCTTTCCGCCGAGTATATCAGGTGAGAACGTGATTCTGTCGAGTTTCGTAACCAGCCTCCAAAGCCATTGTAGCCCCGAAAGTAAGCTTTGGCAATGGAGCTATCCTACACTCCGCTCTTCACTTCCTCCGCAGCTTCTTTCCTGGCCTGCTTCTGCCCCAGGTATCGCTCCTTTACCTGCCACATGAAGTTGACTATCTTTGCATCCCGGCTCGAATCTACGAAGCCGTCGTAGTCCAGGTTCAGGAACGGGATGTTGCCGTGCCTGCGCCTCAGCGCCTGGCTGAGAGCCGTCACCACGTTACCGGGCATGCAGTTGAATGGGATCACGCTCACTATTCCGGCAAGCCCGCGTTTTGCGAAGTCTTCGCTCTTGCCCATACTGCAGATTGCTTCGCCGCCGAAGTTGTAGTCCACATACTTCGCGCCCTTGCGGATGACTTCGTCGGAGCCAATGTCATCGTATCCGTCCATAAATGGCAGCGTTGTATGCCACAGCGCGTGTTCTTCTTTAGTGATCAGTTTTGCATTCAACCAACGGGCGATGTATTCGCTGATCTCTTCTTTACATAAGCCGCCATCGCTCAACCGGTCTTTAGAAAGGATCATTCCGATGAAGTTCGCATAGCTGAAGAACTCCGTCATCGGAGCCAGCCACGTTTCCGCGCCTTCGGCTTCGAGCTTGCGCAGGATATCCTGGTTCGCGCCGTCATGGAGCCTCACATAGAACTCACCGACCACCCCTACCAGCGGCCTTTCTTCATCGCGCCTCGGTATTCTCGAAAAATCCTCCCGCGCCCGCCGCAAGAGCTCCTGGAACTCGTCGAGGTGCTTCGTCTTGAACATTGCCGAGAGCTTATGCGATTCCACCCGCTCCTTGTGAGCCGGAACGAGATCGATTATCTTGCGCATATACTGCTCGAAAAGCTCCTCGCTCTGGCCTTTGTTAATCTCATAAGGCCGCGTGCGCTGGACCATCTTGAAAAGCAGGTCATGGCACATAATCGTGTCCCACGCAACCAGCGCGAACATCGTCCCGAGCCCACCATGCTCGCTCTTCGATCCCAGCGTAACGATATCCACGTTCGTATACCCGAGTTTATCGAGTATCCTTCGTTGAAGCATGCTATACATTCCGAATCGGCACGGCCCCTCCGAATTGCCCTGGAAGAATGCCTCTTTGGTGGGGGCGAAATCCGGCTGCTTGATTCTATATAGCATATCTTCGGTTGTCATTAGCGCGGGAAGACATACATCCTCGGATATCGCCTGCCTGCCAAGGTTCAAACCCGCATCCGGCGAGCGCGGCAGAGTCTCCGCATTGATTCCATAAGCTCTCATGCACGCCGCCAATATCCGCGCGGCTTCGTTTGCATAAGGAATCCACAGCTTTCTGTTTTTGAGCTGGGTGATAGGCGCTTCATCGGTGCGGATGATCTCGTTGTCCTTCACCTGGTTTTTGGTGGCCGTATCAGCGAATGCCTCGATGCGGGTGATAACACCGGCATCGGCGGTGTGTTCGTCTATCTGCATAATATAGCACGGTTCGCCGATCTCGTCCTTAAAGAACGGGTTTCCGAATGAATCCGGCCCGCAGGCGAAGTAGGTAATCACGACCGCTCTCAGGCGGGAATCCTGCCTGATCAATCGTGCGGCCATAAGCTTTTTCTGAATCTGCCGTGAGTAAGCGTTAGGCCACGCGTCGGAGATATCGGTCGATTCGAGCGGCATAAAGTCCTGCGGGATCGCAAGGATTCCCAGATCCTGTATCTTTTTGCCGATGTCCATGTTGACCGCGGAGTCCCACAGCGTATAAGGCCTGCCGACTACGATGAAAGCCATCTGGTTCGGCGCCAGGTCTCTCAGCACCTGCGCGCCGCGCTCTTCGATCTTCCGGCGGAAGTTCCTGAGCGTCTCGAGCCCTGTTTCCAACGCTGCCTTCGAACGCCCCGCGGGCTTACCGAGCTGTTTTCCGACTTCCACAAATACCCGCTGCAGGTGCTTTAATCCGCGCTTCATGTGAATGGTCGGGGTTATATACTTGATCCCGCGCTCGGTTACTCCTACGCACGACGCGATCACATCGGGCGCCGCCTGCAGGTAAGGGCAGGTCTGAGCCTGTCGCATATTCGAGTTCGGCTGCTCGGTGGATATAACACGCGGCGCGAACAGAATATCGACTTTCTTTTCGATCAGGTTCATGTAGTGCCCATGCGCGACCTTGAACGGGAAGCACGGCTCCCCGATAGCCACATCCAGTCCCATTTCAATGATGCGCTTATTTGTCTGGTCGCTCGGTACCACCTCGAAGCCAAGCTCGGTAAAGAACGCATTGAAGAGCGGATAATACTCTGAGAACATCAGCCCGCGCGGGATTCCGATCTTCGGCGCTCCGGCGGGTGCGGCGCCGGTATAAGCCTCCATCATGAGCTTTTCGCGCTCGGCGAAGAGATCCGGCAGGTGCTCTCCCAGATTTTTCTTCTGGACCGCGCTAAATTTCTCGCAGCGGTCGTTATAGAAGTATTTCGGCCCATTTTCCATCTGGAATGTGTTCACATCGCACCGGTTCGGGCAGCTTTTACATTCGAACGAGCTGATCTCGTATTTCGCATCAGCGATCGCGTCGAATCCCCTGAACGTGCATACCTCCGGGTTCGCGAGATATGCAAGCCTTGCTGCGCCCACGGCACCGGTGATGTGAGGATACGGAGGGACAACGATCTTCCTGCCGAGCGCGGTTTCATAAGCCGCAACCATTCCCTTGTTGAACGCGACCGCACCCTGAAACGCGATCTTCTTACCTATCTCGCGGCTTCCAACGTTCTTGTGAAGATAATTCTTTACGCTCGCAAGGCAGATCCCAGCCGCCAGGTCTTCCACCGGCACGTTATTCTGCTGATAATAGACCATCGCTGATTCGGAAAAGACCGTGCAGGTCCAGTCCAGGTCGGGTGGACGAGTGTTCTTGAGCGCGCAGTCACCGAAATCATCCAGCGGTATCCCGAGCCTTGCCGCCTGCTTTTCCAGAAACGCTCCCGTGCCCGCGGCGCAGGCTTTATTCATCTCGAAGTCTATGATTACATCGCCGTCGAGCCGGATATATTTGCTGTCCTGCCCGCCGATCTCGAAGATCGTATCCACATCGTCAGCATAGGAAAGCGCTCCACTGGCCTGCGCGGTGATCTCATTGCGGATAAGGTCGGCGCCGATATAGTCACCCGTGAGATATCTTCCGCTTCCTGTGGTCGCGGCGGCGATCTTTCCTATTTTATAGCCTCTGCTATCGATTTGCTCTTTGATCTTGGAAAGCGTATCGCGCACGGCTGAAAGTGGATCGCCATCGGTGCGGCGGTAGTAGCTCGCAAGGACTACTATTCTCCCACCGACCTCCGTTACCAGCGCGGCTTTCGTGCTCACCGAGCCGATATCCACCCCCAGCGCCGCGCGTTCGAAGTCGAGATTAGAGCCGAGAGCTGAATGCATGGAACCGGTATCGAGCCTGGGCATGATTTCACTTCGTTCCAGGCGAACCGGGTCGCAGCCGGGGTATTCGAGAGGCTTGCGCAGGTGAGCCTCGAGATCATCCACAGCTTTACGAAGATTGATAGCGGACTCAGCGCGCATCGCGGCGCCTATTGCACCGAGTGTTCGATTATGCTCAGGTACGAATAGTCTGCCCTTGATTTCGAGCTCTTCCGAGAGATGCTTGATAACCGCCGGGTTCTCTGATACTCCACCGATAAATGCGATCTTGTCTCTAAACTCCTTCCCGCGCGCAATCGCGGAACGGTAGTTGCGGCTGATCGCCTGGTGGATTCCCGCTGCGATCCGGTTGCGCGGGGTGCCTTTCTGGTAGAGGTGGGTAATATCCGATTCGGTAAATACCGCGCATCTGCCCGAGAGGCTCGCGGGGTTCTCCGTCTCCAGCGCAACCTTCGCGAATTCTTCGATAGAGGGATAATTAAGGCGCTTTGCCATGTGATCGAGAAATGATCCGCTTCCCGACGCGCACTTATTTCCCAGATTTGAGTCTTCCACAAGGAGCCTGCCGCTCACGGGATCGCGCTCGAAGAGTAGATACTTCTGCGCTTCTCGTCCCATTTCAATAACCGTCCGCACCTCGGGGTAAAACTGATCTATAGCAGCCGCGAGGGCGTTGGGCTCGTGAATCGCATCTACTTTGAGAAGATCCTTAAGGGTCGACGCTCCGGCGCCGGTCACCCCGCAGATCACATCGGATGATCCGCAGGAACTCATTATGCGTTCGAGCATCTCTTTAACGCGCAGCATAGGCTGCCCCTGCACGCGAATTATATCAAGGGTCTCAATTGAGCCGTTTTCATGAAGCACAACTGCTTTAACAGTGTCAGATCCAACATCGAAGCCAATTCTTATTGCCATAGGAAAGAATCCTCCTATTTAGCGCCTGTAGCGGGCGGAGAGGAACAAGGGGAGTTTACCCAGAGCCTAAACCGTCGTATGACAGTATAGACCCGCTTGCTTGCTACAGTCAAGTTTACTGCACCGCATTGTGTGTTAAAACTTGATGCTCACAGCTTTAAGAGCGTGAACTGGGGTGAGTTTGATGGGGACATGTTCGAGGAAACTAGCAGAAGTCCTTTTAGATTGGATGAGCTAAAGTTTTAACAGCATCCCTGCGATCGCGGCGAGGCCAATCAGAATAGCGGGATTGACTTTATATCTTATCAACGCGATAAGGGCTATGATAAATATAATGAGCCCCGGCAGGGCTTTGACCGACTCTCTACCGATCATCCACGCCGCGGCAATGAGCAAACCGGCGATTGCGGGAATCAGCGTGTTGAGGACGTTGCGGACCGATTCGTATTTTTTCAATCTGGTGTAACTGCCGGATATTATGAGCATAAGCAGCGTGCCCGGAGTGAATACAACCACCGTAGCCACGAGCGCTCCAGGTATACCGGCGATTTTATAACCCGCGAACGTCGAGAGCACCGCGAGCGGGCCCGGGGTGAGCTGGCTGATGGCGGTGCCGTCGAGAAATTCCTGCTGGGTGAGCATGTGCTGGTTCACTACGAGTTCGCGATGGATGAGCGGTATTAGCACGTATCCTCCGCCGAAGAATACGAGCCCGATTTTGAGGAATATCCACGCTACCTTCACAATCGGCGCGGCGAGAAGCCACTCAGGCCTTTTCATTTACCGCTCCTTTAGTGAACTGAAGCTTTGTGAGCCCATATACGACTGCCGCGAAGAGGACCAGAATGATGGGGATTTTCGGGAAGATCATCATAAGCCCTGCTGCCGCGAGCGCGAGCAGGATCGGTTCGGCTGATTTCATTCTCCCCTTGCTCATCGACCACGCCGCGCTCACGATAAGCGCGACCACTACGGGGCTCACGCCGTGCAGGGCGGATTGCAACGAGGGCACGCGGTGGTAGCGGAAATAGAGCCAGGATAAGATTATGACTATGGACACGGAAGGCGCGAGAAATGCACTCGCCGCAACGAGAGCTCCTTTAACCCCGCGGAGCCGGTAGCCCACGAAAAGAGTGCAGTTTACAGCGAAAGCGCTCAGTATTTGTCCGAACGCGACGCCGTGCGAAAATTCTTCCAGGCTGAGCCATTTTTTACGGTTGACGCAATAATCTTGAATCAGCGCGATGATCGCAAGTCCACCGCCGAATCCGGTAATGCCGATAATGAAAAACATCCGCGCGATCTCCCAGAGCGATACGCGCTTAGTCATCAGCCCGGCTTCTTCCGAAGTCGAATCGATATTTGTTACATCAGCCAAAAACTGCCTCCAGGGTCCGAACCACCAGCCCACCACCTTCCCCGCTAGTATACCGTTTACTGCAGGGCCTGATCAAGCGCGGAACCTGTTGAATGGATAATTCTCAATGTTGAATTTTTAATTTTGAATACTTGCATAGTGGTGGTCTGATCAGCAGTGATAGTCTTTTACTGATAGGTGGCGATTCGGAGATCTCTACCCATCAAGAGATTATTAAACACGATCAGACTACCATACCCATGCCTATTCAAAATTACGAATTCAAAACTCAAAATTATCCACTTCCCCTTGAAACGCTCTTCACCTTGCCTGTATCCTCTGCGCCTGTTATACTTCCTGGGTGCTTATGACCTGTTTTCGAGAGGATTACCATAGATGAAGAACATACTTTCGCTTAACGGCACCTGGCGTCTTGCCGGGTTCGATGAAGGACATGGAGATTGGGCACTGCCGAACAGCCTGTCGAGGGCGGATGTTCGCGAGATAGAGGCGCCTGTTCCTGGTGAGGTGCATACGGCTCTTTTGAGCGCCGGCTTGATACAGGACCCCTATTACGGTATGAATGCTAATGAAGCGCAGTGGGTCGAGGAGAAGGAATGGTGGTATAAGCAGACATTCGAGGTAGAGGAAGATTTTATCGGAACTCGAACGGTGCTGGAATTTGATGGCCTCGATACTTACGCGACCGTCTTTATGAACGGTAGAGAGCTTGGCCGCACGGGGAACATGTTTATTGCGCACAGCTTCGATGTCAGTGGAACGGTGCAGGTCGGGCGGAATACGGTAGCTGTGCGTTTCGATCCGGCAGCGAAAATCCTTTTACGGATGGAAAGAGAAGGGCTTTTCGGCTGTTTTAATAATGAACGGCTGAATGCCCGAAAAATGCAATGCGCATTTGGATGGGACTGGTCCCACAGATTCGTCGGAGCCGGGATCTGGAGGGCCGCCAGGCTGGTTTCTTATGATAAGGTCTCAATCGCGGATATTCATATAGAGCCGGAAATCGAGGGCGGATATGCGAATGCGTGGATCTCGATCGAGGTGAATAATTATTCGAATGAAGACCAGGAAGTGATGGCTTCGGTGGTGGTCGCGCTCGGGGAAAACCGCGAGAAGATCGAGGTTGTGGAAACGATCTCACCATTTGGAGGGTTCATCGAGGCGGTGATTCGCATCGAGGAGCCGCAGCTCTGGTGGCCCAACGGGTTCGGTGATCCCACTCTTTATTCGTGCCTGGTGGGGCTGCAGGTAGAGGGTGAGGTCGTCGATGTCGCGGAGCAAAAATTCGGAGTAAGAGAAGTAAGGTTCGTCGAGCGAGATGATGAGGGCAACAAGGTCTTCACACTGCTCGTGAACAATACCGAAATTTTCTGCAAGGGCGCGAACTGGGTCCCCGCGGATTCGTTCCCCTCTAATATAACTGATGATAAATATCGCCGGCTCATAAAGCTCGCTAAGGATGGTAATTTTAATATGCTCCGCGTGTGGGGCGGCGGGATTTATGAGTCGCCTGCGTTCTATGATGCGTGCGATGAGATGGGAATTATGGTCTGGCAGGATTTTATGTTCTCCTGTGGGACTTATCCCGAGAGCGAAGCTTTCAGGAGGAAAATCGCGCAGGAGGCGAGCGCTGTGGTCGTGCAGCTTCGCAATCACCCCTCGATAGTTGTATGGTGTGGAAATAACGAGTGCGATATGAACCTTGCTCCTGATGCGGAATGGTCGGGGAAGGTGATCTTTACCGAGGTCATTCCGAATGTGCTCCGAGCCCTTGATGATACGCGGCCGTATCGAGTGAGCAGCCCTTATGGTGGTAGTATTGCGAATGATCCCGCGGAGGGGGACTGGCACGGTGGAGCGTGGTCGAAAGCGCATGACGGCGATGTATCGCGCTGGCGGCATATTATTGAGGAAGAGAACGCGCTCTTTGTCAGTGAGTTCTATGCGGAAGCGCCCCCATCTATCGAATCGCTGAAGAAATTCATTCCTGAAGATAAGCTCTTTCCACCGGATAATGAAGTCTGGGAATTTCACAATAAGGATAATCCGCACGCCGGCCGTACCGATGGCAAGACCAATCATAGGATTCTGATTGACCTTACCAGGAGGATGATGGGTGAGTTTGCGTCGGCGGAGGAGTTCGCGGCATACGCGGGAATATTGCAGGGCGAGTTCATGAAGGCGGAAGTGGAGCATTATCGGCGCGAGAAATGGAAAACCTCCGGTGCGCTCTTCTGGATGTATGATGACTGCTGGCCTGCTATAAGCTGGAGCCTGGTGGATTATTATACGCGTCCGAAGCCCGCATATTATTATGCAAAGCGTGCGTTCGCACCGGTGATTGTGTCGTTTAAGCAGCTCGAAGACAGGGTTCAGCTCTATGTGACCTCCGATAGACGCGCGGGAGATATCGATGGAATACTGCAGGTGGGCGTGTTCAGTTTCGGCACATGCGGGTTCGATGTCGAAGACATTCCGGTGAAGCTTACGGCGAACACATCGAAGTCGTTCTGGGAAAGCAAAGTGCTCGATGAACTACTCGTCGATCCGACGAGCCAGTGCATTGCGGCGTTTCTAAAGGTGAAAGACGAGATTGTAGCTAAAGATGCCTATTTTTCATGCACATTTGGGGAGATGCTCTTCCCACAGCCCAGGCTGCTGGTGCAGCGCGAGCAATTGGATGAGCACCGCCACTGGATGGCGATTTCTACGGAATCCTACGCGCGCAATGTCGCGATAGAAAATTTACCCGATGGAGCAATCCCGAGCGATAATTATACCGATATCTTTCCGGGAGAATACTGGGAAGTGGTGATCGATGGCATAACGGAGAAGCAAGCCGGAGAGCTAAAGGTCAATGTCTGGCGAAGGTAGCTGATATAATTCTCTGGCCAGTCGACCACGCTTGCACGTAAGGTCGACTGGCCCGTATTGACGGATTAAGCGAACCGGTAGATTATGCTGCTCTATCAAGCCTGTTATGATAGGTCTTGATATTACTTCGCTGAGTCTCGGTAGATACATCCTGATCGTTTACTTTGAACTGCGATACCAAGCCTTCGAGTTCGATAGCCATAGCTGATAATTCTTCAGCTGCTTCTGATAGTTTTCGACCTTGGTAGTCTGCTCGTTAGCTGTGGCAGCGACTGTGTCGGCAGAGCTTGCGTTTTCTTCACTGACTGCAGCTATCTGCCGGCCACTGGTCCTTCAATCTGTGCTTCTGTATCATCGTTACGGTCAATGTGGTAATGAGTGGAAGCAAAGCGACTGTCAGACCCATTGCGATAATTTTCGTTCTGAGTGTAGTCATAAGAGCCTCCAAACTAATTTGAATGCGTCGGTTGCGGTGTTTTACCAGTCAGGTATGTTTGAGTTGCTGCCTACGACCCACACTGCCTCATACTCCTGGCGCAAATATATCAAGAAGCCACTTGTAGCGGTAATGTGGGCGATACTTGATGCCTGGCCAGGTAGTACCGAAACCGTTGACATAGAGTAGGGGTATCTCTATGTGCTTTTGTTGCTGCCCAAGCATATTGGATATGATAGAGATAATGATATATCTGATATGTGGGCTTGTTATTATTACATGTCGGACTTACTCAGCTCAATCTTTAGACCAATGCAATCGAATTGCAATATGATGGCAAAATATTGGGCATATTGGGTGGCATAAGGCAAGAAATGGCAGGCTATATAATGATAAGATAGGTGGATGGGCATGCAAAGCGTCAATATAACGTCAAGATCAACCATAATTATAGATATTATTGTTTCTGTATCTGTCAGAGATGTGGGTGATAGGCTTTAACCAAGCACTACCTGCCTGGGCAGCATGAAGACAATAGCGTTAGAAAGCTAAAATCATCTTGCCGAGTTGCGGCAATGCGTGGTAAAATATACAAGATGCGGAGAGGTGGCTGAGTGGTCGAAAGCGATCGCCTGCTAAGTGATTGCACGGCTTTAAACCGTGCCCCGGGTTCGAATCCCGGCCTCTCCGCCATTTTTGTGTGCTCAATTTAGCCATTTCGAACCCCACTGTCCGCATTATTCTCCCACAATACGGATCTTCGGTTTTGCTTGAAGTAGCTGGAACGTGATATTGGTATGCCTAACCGTGGAATGTCACATCCATATCTATCTCTTGCCGCAGCTTGCGGTAAGCCTTATCCAGCGACTTCGGGTGTAGTTGCCCACCATTCGGGATTACACTCCTGGTTGGACTTGCGTGGTATGAACACTCTCGTGACTGCTACGCAGCACCTCTCGCAGCCCCGCGGGCCGCTGCCGGTCAAGGACTGTCGTGTTCATGCCACGATTCCAATGATTTATGGTATCAGTGCTTTAACCGCCCGGCGCCGGGCAATTTACTCGCTTAATTATCCGAGCTTATTATCGAGCCCGCTCAATCGGCGCGCCGCGAATTCCGCAAAAGTGGTGGGTGGGTGATTCAACAGCATTGTGAGCACTCGGGGGTTTCCGGTAAAGCCGTGCTGGGCGTAATAGCGAAACATCGTGGCAAGTGTGGTGGGTTCATAATCATTGTGTGTGTCGGTCCTCATCCGTGCTTCCCACTGGTCGATGGGGACATCAACAGGGGTAACCGTGCGACCCAGGTGTGAGGACAATGTTTCAGCCATCGCCGCGGCAGTGAGTGCTTCTGGACCGCATAGCTCGTAGGTGGCAGCTTCATGACCATCCTCGGTCAATACGCGTGCGGCTGCCTCGCCCACATCATCCAGATCTACCAGCGACATGTGTGCCGATAGTCCGTAGAGCGTGGCATATTCGCCTTCCTTTACGATACGGTCCCATCCCTCCAGTATGTTCTGCATATAGGATGATGGCTGCAGGATCGTGAAAGCCATGCCGGACTGGATCAGTGCGTCCTCTACCCGCAGCTTCTTCGCATGATGCGGCAGCGCGCTGATCTGTGGATGCATCACCGAATGATAAACGAAACGCTCCACTCCCGCGTTTTGTGCCGCCATGATCATGTTTTGCCCTATCTCTGCCTCATCTGGCTGGACCGCCGGGCAGATGTGATAGACAGCCGCGGCGCCTTTCATTGCCGGCTCCATCTCTCCCGGATTGCGTAGGTCGCCTGCCACGACCTCGCCGGCGCCCAGCGCGCGCAGAGACGCCACTTCCGACTCGTGATGTACGAGTGCCCGCACCTGTTACGAAGATCATCTCATACCCTCCATCCGGTCCACGCAGCTAGTCTGTCCGCGGTCAACTATCATTTCGCCGCGACATCAGTTGTAACATCCCCTATCTGAATTGTGCGAAAACTGCTTTCTTTCCTTGGAAAATTGCCTCACATGAAATTTCCTGGTAAAAACACCTGTTCGTCTGCTTGAAGCTATTTCATAGCTGAGCTAAACTGCTTATGGCACAAAGTTTGCACCAATTATGACTGAGCAGCAAACTCAGGAGTCAGGGGCTATGGGAGCCTCTTTCTGCTCTTTGAGCAGAACGGTGCGTTTATTAACGGGGAAGTCTCGAGGGACATAATACCCCGTGTGCCTTAGGAAAGGGACCAAGCGTGATAGGAAGCTGGAGCACAAGACTCAACGTAGAGCGCCTGAACCAGGGCATGCCGCTTATCGCGGCCGATCCTAATGGTTGGGATAACGGGTTTACCCTCAATCCCACCGCTATTCATTTAGAGCGATCACCACATAACGACGATATAATCCGCGGGCTTCTCGGCCTTTGGAGCCTCGATGATCCCAAATTCCGCAATGGGGTTATCGCTGTTTTCTACAGGGGCATACCCGAGCGCAAGCCGGGGCTTCCGGCTCTGCGGTCATCGGTCGGTCTTGCGGTCTTCACCGTAGAAATGGAACTGCTGAAGCGGTTCACACATCCCGTGCTTATTCCGACCGATGATCCAATGGGTTACGATTATAACGGAGTTGAAGATCAGAGAGTTACCCGCATCGGCGATACCTTTTATATGGTCTATTGCGGTTACAATCCTCTGATTTCCCGCAGGCATAATATCCGCATTTGCATGGCCGAATCCAACGACCTTATACACTGGCGAAAGTTGGGCCCAGTCAGGGGAAGCGTAAATAACGTTCCGAATAAAGATGCCGTTATCTTCCCCGAGCCGGTAGACGGCAGGTATATGATGCTGCACAGGCCTTGTGTCGGTAGCCAGGGCAGTCTGAGTATTTCTTTGGCGATGAGCGATTCGCCGACTGGCGACTGGCAGGACCTGGGCACGATCATAAGGCCGATCCGTCACCCGCGCTATACGGCTTCGTGGGTTGGGGCGGGATCTGCTCCGCTTCCACTCGGCGGGGGTCGATTCCTTGCGGATTATCACACCGGTAATTACTATTCCACCGGCGAGCGCGATTATTTCGCAAGCTACGCGGTGCTCGATTTCAACAGGTTCGATCCTGGAAATCCGGCTGCTATAGTAGAGAGCCGCTGCGAATGCGTGCTTGCACCGGAAACTCCCTACGAGCTCAATTCGCCGTGGCCTCACGACCGGACGTTGAATTGCGTTTTTCCGTGTGGGAGTTTTGAGCACGAAGGCGACATAATACTGGTCTATGGCGGGGCGGATGCTTATGTGCTCGCCGCTCGGTTGGAAAAACATGAGCTGATCTCGCATCTCGATGCGCTGCGCTGTCATTGCCAGCCGAAGCCTGAGGGATTCTTTCAACGTATTAGAAATCAGGCGCCGGGCCGCCAGCCGCAGGCGCATGCTGTATTTCCTGATTTCGCTGGGTAAGAGCATTTTTTATTTAATAAAGGATAAGCGGGCAGGCGTTCTTGACGGCTGCCTGCGTCCGATGTACAATCAACTACTCTTTATAATGTGGAGACCTACTTGAACGCAGAACTTCTCACCTGCCGGAAACTGACCGTGGGTGTGGTTTATCCGCCCTATCAATTGCAGCATCAGCAGGTTAATCATATATACGCCGATATCACCGAACGATACCCATACCAGACGCTTCAGCATCTGCCTGACGGAGCGCGGATGGCTAATCCGACGAGCGACTTTTTCATCCAGGCGACACGGATGCAGGTGAATGATACGGTCGATTATTTCCAGTCTTCAAAAGAGAAAGCGATCGATCTGTTCAGGCTCGCTCAGGCTAAGCTCAACATACCCCAATTTATGACGATGGGCGTAAAGCTTACCGCGTTTCTCCCCGTTCCGCCGAATGGCCCGAATTCCGCGCAGTTACTAGAGAAGGTCGCGCTGGGGTCGATCATCGATAACCTTGATCTTCTCGGACCAGGCAGGCAAGGAACGGGGCTGCGGATTGTGCTCCACCAGGATGGCGTTCACGAGCTCAAGATCGAACCGTTTTTTGGGGATTTGACGCAGCTTTATGTAGAGCTCGACGTTCAGCATCCGACTCCGTTTAACGACCTTGATATGGTCGAGCCGTGGATGGATGCAGCTTACGACTACCTGTTCAGAGAGGTCAAGGGGTTCCTGGAGACGCTGGGGCAGTAAGTTTTTAACCAAGAATTACTGAGTTTCAGGTAATGTAGTGACAACCTGGCAAAAGACTTCGTGCTCGATCCGACCCGCCAGTACGTCACATCATTATGCAAAACTCATTAAGAATGCAGAATTATGAATTGGGGAAGGTGCAGTGGGTTCCTTTCATTCGTAATTCTGAATTCTTCACCGGAGTAAGGTTATGGGCTTGCGTCTTCTCGCACTGTTCCTCTTTCTATGCTCAATTCTTCTTGTGGCGGCTGGTGAGCCCGTGGGTGCGCAGGTCGGGCAATGGCAGAGCATCGGTTATGAAAAATGGGGATTCTCGGTTCAGATTCCCGGACCGGTCGAAAAGCAATCCCCAATCGATCAGCCCAGGGATGGGCTTACCGAAGCGTATGTCTCGCACGGGCTTGCGTGTGTTGTAAAGGTTGTCCCTGTTTCACCGAATTTATTGACTTCTACCGCTATCGAACAGGCGATACAGACGGAGATGAAGCTCTCGGCCAAGCTCGGTACTGTGAGAAGATGGGAGCAGGAATCGAAGCAGGGGGAGCTTTTTAAGGGATTTATCAGGATGATCCACCTTGATCTCGGCAATCCGCTGTATGTCCCATTGAGGAAGATACTCGCTGACGGAACCGGAGTCGAATGCACTTCGATGGCTCCGTTAAGAGATGAATCCGGGCCTATTCTCGAGGTGAGTGTGGTTGGGCCCAGAGACCGTGCGAGCGAGGTCGAGACGGTGGCGAGGGGAATAGCTTCGTTCGTGAGTAAGACCGAAGCGAAGCCTGATGCTTCCAAGGAGAGCGATGCTTCAAAAGTCGTGAAGCCTGCTGTAAAACCTCAGCAAGTAAAGCCCGATATCAAGCCTGCAATAAAGCCGGTTGTGAAACCGGTGGCAAAACCTGAACCTAAACCCGCGCCCGCCCCAAAGCCACGACCTGCATTGAAAAATGGTGAGATCGAGCTTAACGGTCAGGTGGATTCAATAGCTCCTGATTCCAAAAGCGTGACGATGATGGTGGACTCGATCAAAATGCCGGGGCAAGGGTCGATAACGCTCAGCCCTGCGCGGTCGAAAACCGTGTTCGTGAAAAAGTTGCCGAAATGGGTTGCTGCCGGAGCACGCGTGGTGATTGTGGGAAAGAATACAGGGATCGGGAATGCGATGACGGCTGATATTATCGAGGCGGCGAAATAGGCAGCCTTGACAAGGGCTGTTTGCTGGAATAGAGTGATTGTAAAAGACGATAATAAAATATTATTTTTTCGGTATGCACGTACCATTTTGAGATATAAGGGCGTCTATTATTGAGGATTACCATCTAGCTTAAGCGGGTAGCCGTAGTGACAGCCAAGGCGTTTTGGGAAGTTGTTCTAGAGGTATGTAAGGAGATCGGAGGTAGGTTCCTTGTCAATACGAAAGCTGAGCAGCCGGCAGATCATAAGAATACTGGGACTCGTCGTGCTTGTGACGCTGTTCGCGGGAATGATCGCGTATTCCGCGTGCAGAGTGCGATATCGCGTTAATGGAGCGCCCAGCAGCGAGCTTGTCGTCACGAATCTAAGCCTTACTCACTGCGTGGAACGGACCGATAAAGGGGATCTGATAAATCCATACGCAGAAAAACCGGTACAATCTTCACCTGTAGTCGTTCAAACCAGGGCGCCTGGGGCAGTGATGCTCGCTTCGGCGTCTGCCGCGCCTTCGATCCAGGAACTCGCGGCGAAGTCGGCTCCTAAAAAAGCCGCACCCAAGAAACCGGCTCCGAAAAAGCCCACAGCTAAGCCAGCGCCCAAGAAACCGGCTAAAAAACCGAGTGCGCCAAAAGCTTGCCCTACTTGAATCTAGTTGAGAATGGTTGATTATGGGGTCCATAATCACACGAGCAAAGAAAATAAGATTAACGCGCAGGTTCACGCAGTTCACGGCTCTGGTGCTGCTGAACCTGCAGTTTTTGCACATCTGGTTTACGCGCCTGCAGCTCACGGGGCTGCGCGTGGTGTGTTCACCTGTCTTTTATTGCCACTCATGTCCGTTGGCGACTACCGCGTGCCCGCTGGGCGTGCTGATAAACTTCGGTAAGCTGCAGCTTATCCCATTTATTACCCTGGGAATATTGGGGCTTGTGGGGACGCTGGGCGGGCGGTTCGTCTGCGGGTGGGCGTGCCCGTTCGGTTTGCTCCAGGATCTGCTGCACAGAATACCGTCGCCGAAGTTCAAGATCCCGCATAAGCTCACCTACACGAAATATGTGGTGCTGGTGCTTTTCGTGATCGTAATACCTATCTTCTGGCCGAAGGCGCCGTATTCGTTCTGCGACGGCTGCCCTTCGAGTTTCCTTGAATCAACTATTCCCTGGGCAGCGATGGCGCACTGGCATGTAACTCCCGGAATGTTCAACGGGTTCACCGCGAGATTTATGGTCCGAGGATCGATAACGCTTGCGGTGCTCCTGCTGGCGGTGATGGTCTCACGTGGATTCTGCCGTCTTTTCTGCCCGCTCGGGGCGATTTTTAGCCTCTTTAACAGGTTCTCCCTGTTCCGCTTCAACCTGACCTACTCAAGATGTAACGACTGCAAGGCGTGTGCGAAGCTGTGTCCAGTGGATATCGATCCGGTTACGCAGATGAACACCGCCGAATGTATTCGCTGCTACGAATGCACCCTCACAAAGCATATTAAACTGGGGGCGAAGTGATGAGAGAGATGTTCAGGTATGGTTGAGGCCTGTCCTGTGCGTATTCCGGAGGAATATCGCCTAAAATCAAGGGACATGTTATCATTCGGCCCGTAATAGATAAGGGACCGTTTAACATTAAAATTCAGGACACCACCTGGACCAGGAACTAGTTTCTCATATCCTGCCAGGTGAGCGGCAGGAGTGAGAAATTGAAACAGGACATTTTACGCCGGCTTCCCTCGATCGAGGAGCTGATGAGCACGTCCGAAATATTGCGAATTACGTGGGAGCATGACCGCGACACCGTAGTTGATGCGGTTCGGGCGGTCGTCGATTCGGTCAGGTCGGAGATACTCTCATCTGATCAGCCACAGAACCTCGAGCACATTATCGACCCCCAGGCTATCGGCGCGCGCGTCGCGGATTATATCGAGGCCAAATTCTCACCCTCCCTGCGCTACGCCGTAAACGCCACCGGCATTATTCTCCACACCGGTCTCGGCAGGGCTATGATGCCCCAGGCCGCAATCGACTCCGTCAATGATGTCATTAAAGGCTACTGCACCCTCGCGACCGACATCGAAAAAGGCCAGCGATGCTCGCGTGACGTCCACTTTAGTGATCTTCTCTGTGAAATTACCGGCGCCGAGGCAGCCACGGTCGCGAACAATAACGCCGCGGCGACTATGCTCGTGCTGAACACGCTTGCGAGCGGAAAAGAAGTGATTGTCTCGCGCGGTCAGCTCGTGGAAATCGGCGGATCGTTTCGGATGCCGGATGTGATGGAATCGAGCGGAGCGACAATGCACGAGGTCGGCACCACGAATAAGACCCATCTAAGCGATTATGCGGCGGCGATCAATGAAAACACCGGCGTGATCCTGCGCGTTCACATGAGCAACTACCGCATAGTTGGTTTTTTCGAGGAGCCGGGAATCGAGGAGCTAACGAAGCTCGGTCGGGAGCATGGGATCCCGGTGATCGATGACCTGGGCAGCGGAGCGCTGGTAGATCTTGCCAGATATGGCCTTGAAAGCGAGCCGATGGTGCGCGACAGCATCAGGGCGGGAGTCGATGTTGCGTGTTTCAGCGGTGATAAGCTGATCGGTGGTCCGCAGGCCGGTGTGATCGTGGGCAAGGCCGCGGTGATAAAAGCGATAAAAAAGAACCCGCTTGCAAGAGCATTAAGGGTGGGCAAGATGGAAGTCGCGGCTCTCGAAGGCGTGCTGCGTCTTTTCCTGGACCCCGGTAAGCTCGAGGAGCGCCACCCGACCTATCGAATGCTTTCGCTCCCGGTGGAGGAACTCGATAAGCGCGCCCAGGCGATAGCCGATCGGCTTAAAGACATGATATCGGCCGAGGTGATCGTCATAGACGGCAGTTCGCAGGTCGGAAGCGGCTCCGTTCCCGCGGAGATGATGCCGACGAGGCTTATAAGCATCCGGCCTGAATCGATATCCGCGGATACACTGGCTCGCAGTCTGCGCCGTTATAATCCGCCGATATTCACGAGAATCCACCAGGAGGCGGTTTTATTTGATCCGAGAACAATCCAGCCGAATGAGGATGATGTCATAGAAAAAGCACTGCGGGAGCTTTGTCTTTAGCTGGCGGCCTTAAACTCACTTTCGACTTTAGACTTTGGACTTTAGACTAACCATGATCAACCTGGAAAAACGAAAACGAATAATGCAGCGATCTATCAAGCTCGGGCATTGTATCTGCAATCCCAGGCAGGGCTGTCCTTGCCCGATTTTCAAGGAGAAGGACATCTGCCCCTGCGCGGGTGAACGGATCGAGCATGCGGTAGAGGACATTGCGCTTACCTCGCTCGTCGAGAAAGCCGGGTGCGCTTCGAAAATAAACCAGAACGATCTCAAGCTGGTCCTTGCGGGCCTCCCGGAGATATCGTTCCCGAACGTGCTTGTGGGCACGAACACCTGCGATGACGCCGGGGTCTATAAGCTAAATGATGAGACCGCCCTCGTGCAGACTGTGGATGTGTTCGCGCCGAGTGTGGATGATCCCTATACATTCGGCCAGATCGCGGCTGCCAATTCACTCAGCGACGTATACGCGATGGGTGGTAGGCCGCTCACGGCGCTTTCGATTGTAGGGTTTCCTATCGAGGCTCTGAGCCCCCGCGTTATGACTCAGATGCTGCGCGGCGGGCTCGATAAGATGCGGGAAGCGGGGGTCGCGGTGGTCGGCGGGCACAGCATCAACGATAAAGAGCCCAAATTCGGTTATGCCGTGACCGGTGTTGTGAATCCTGATCGGATCGTCACGAACGATAAGGCTCGTCCAGGCGATGTGCTCGTGCTTACGAAGCCGCTCGGGGTCGGAGTGATCAGTTTCGCCGGTCAGATGGGAATGGCTTCACCGCCGGCTCTGGCTGTCGCGGCGAAATCGATGGCGGAGCTCAATAAGACCGCTGCTGAAGTTATGATCGAAATGGGCGTGGAGTGCGGGACCGATGTGACCGGCTTCGGGCTGCTAGGGCACCTTGGTGAGATGGTCAGCCAGAGCAAGGTTACGGCGGAGATCTCTTTTGAGCAGGTCCCTGTATTCGATGAGGTGATGGATTACATCTTTCGTGGGGTTATTTCAGGTGGAGTGGAGCGTAACAGGGAGCATTCGTCGCAGTTTGTAACTGTTGCTGATGATGTCGCCGAGGAGATGACCCATATCCTGTATGATCCGCAAACCTCGGGTGGGCTGCTGATGGCTGTTCCGCGCGAGAAGGTCGAGGCGCTGCTCGACCGGTTGATCGAGCGTGGAATTAAGCATGCGGCGGTTATTGGTGAGATAAGTGACAGATCCGAGGGGCGGATTATGGTACGAAAAGGCGCGGTGAGCAGGCCTGCTGCCTTTAGGGAGGAAGCAGAAGTGGATGAGATAAGCGAAGTTTCTACGGAAGCATGCTGCTGCGGGAACGGGCATGCGGACGGAGACAGCGTGATGCCGGTTCTTAACGCCGGAGAAGGGAGCGCGGATACGCAGAGGCGGTTCGGGGCGCTGATGAACTCCGTCTATGCGGATGGCGCGATATCGGCGCGGACGAAGGAATTGCTCGCGGTCGCGCTTTCGGTGCTGTCGAAGTGCGAGCCGTGCGTCAAGACCCACATCGAAGAGGCGCGCTCGATGGGGATAAGCGAGGAAGAAATTTCCGAGGCTGTATGGATGGCGGTCTCCTTTGGTGGCGCCCCCACGTTGATGTTCTACAAGTCGATTATGGAGAAAGCCTGATAGAATGTCCGTAGTAACTGACCACACCATTGTCGGCACGGCAGGTCATATCGATCATGGCAAGACCGCGCTTATCAAGGCGCTGACGGGGATCGATGTCGATACACTCACCGAAGAAAAACGCCGAGGGATCACTATTGAGCTTGGGTTTGCGTTTTTAGATACACCCGGGCTCGATAGGGAGATTATCTTCATCGATGTGCCTGGTCATGAAAAGCTCATCAAGACCATGGTTGCGGGCGCGAGCAATATCGATGCGGTCCTTTTCGTGATCGCCGCCGACGAGAGGATCAACGTGCAGACTCTGGAGCACTTCGATATCCTCCAGCTCCTCGCAATCGAGCAGGGAGTAATCGCGCTTACGAAGGCAGATCTGGTCGATGAGACGCATATCCGCGCGGTAACAGGTGATATCAGAAGCATGGTCGAGGGCAGCTTCCTCGAGAATGCGCCGATTATTCCGGTTTCGTCGGTCACGGGAATGGGTGTGGATGAAATAAAGGCGGCGCTTGTAGAAGTCGCTAAGAAGATGCGGATACGGCGTGATTCGGGGGTTTTCCGAATGCCGGTAGATCGCGCTTTCGCAATGCAGGGCTTCGGCGCTGTGATAGCGGGGACGATACTTTCAGGAACGGTGAATATCGGCGATAAGCTCGAAATTCTCCCCGATGGGCTTATCTCGCGCGTTCGCGGAATACAGGTGCATGCGAAGAGCGTTCAGCAGTCGCATATCGGCGTGCGCACGGCGATTAACCTGCAGGATGTTAAAAAGGAGCAGCTCCGGCGCGGTCAGGCGGCTGTCGCGCCTGGATCTGTAACTCCCACGACCAGGCTGGACACGCAACTCCATCTGCTGCGAAGCTACGGCGAGGATCTCAAGAACAGGACCCGGGTCAGGTTCCATGTCGGAGCGGACGAGGTGATCGGGCGGGTGGTGCTGCTTGAAAGCGACAGGATGGCGCCGGGGCAGACTGCGAGCGTGCAGCTTGTGCTGGAATCGCCCACAGTCGCGCTCCCTAAGGACAGGTTTGTAATCCGCACGTTTTCATCGCAGCAGACCATAGGCGGCGGATCGGTCCTCGATGCTCACGCGCATGCGCATAAGCGTGGAGACGCCTCGACGGTAGAATCGCTCGGAAAGCTGAGGGGCGGGCTTGCGGATGTGGTGGAGCAGGTGTTCGTGAAGTCCGGCGCTGCTCCGCTTGGCGTATCCGAAGCGGCAGGCCGGATCGGTGAGAGCGAGGATGATGTGGCTGCGGCGGTGGCGGAACTGCTCGCTTCGGAGAAGCTGGTAAGGGTTTCGCCGGGAGCTGGGGATGATGTGCGTAAGGGCAGATACCTTTCCGTGGGAGCTTACTCGAAGCTGGTCGAGCAGTTTATCGGGATTCTCAAGGACTATTATTCAAGGAATCATTATCGTGTGTTTATGCCGTCTTCCGATCTTCAATCACACTTTACGAAGCTCGCGGAGAGGCAGGTTTATGAGACCCTGATCGCGGATTTGAGCGCGAAAGGTGTGATCAAAGCCCGGAGGGTAAAGGTAGGACTTGCGGACCGCCAGCCGCAGTGGAAAGTGGGCGAGCGCGACCTCGCGGCAAAAATAGAGAAAATGTATGAGATCGACGGTTATGCGGCGCTCCCCGAGGAGGAAGTCCAGCAGCTGCTGAACCTGCGCGCGGATTTCTTCCGGAATATAATGACCGCTCTGACTGACCAGGGACGGCTCGTGAGGTTGAGCGACAGGGTGACCTATCACGAGAAATACCTGCGTTCAGCGCGCGAGTTCGTCGTGGATTATATACGCGAACATGGGGGGATCACGGCGGGAGAGCTCCGTGATAAGCTCGGAATGACCCGTAAGTATGCTATTGCTATACTGGAGTACCTCGACAATGCCCAGGTCACGCGCAGGCTCGGGGATAAGCGTGTGCTGAGATAAGCTTGACGTATAAAACAGCAAAGGAACTAAGGATCAGATGACCGAATCCAGTGTCAGCCCAATCGAATGGTTCGAGAATATGATCGATAACTGCTACGACTACGCCGAAGCTGCGAAGTCGCGGGGTATACCGATTGTGGGGATAATGTGCGAATTCGCTCCGCGCGAGCTTATTATGGCAGCCGGAGGACTGCCGGTCTGCCTGTGCGGGGGAGCTGCGAAGACGATATCGCCGGCTGAGGAATACCTCCCCGCGAACCTCTGTCCCCTTATAAAATCGACATTCGGCTACCACATCACCGGTTCGAACCCGTTCCTCGGGTGGGCTGACCTCGTAGTTGCCGAGACCACATGCGATGGTAAGAAAAAGATGTTCGAGCTGATGGCTGAAAAGCGCCCGGTCTACGTGATGGAACTCCCGCAAAAGCCGGATGACACGGACGCTTTCGAGCACTGGGTCCTTGAGCTTCGCAAATTGAAAACCGAGCTCGAAACACGCTTCGATGTCAAAATTGCCGATGCAAAGATCCGTGAATCTATCGCAACCATGAATAAAGAGCGCGCCCTACGCCGTTCCCTCGCCGAGTTGATGAAACAAGAAACCCCACCGATCACCGGTCGTCAGCTCCTCGAATTTAAAAGCATAATCTCCGGCATTCCGGCTGATCTGGAGCAGTATGAAAAGGCGCTGCAAACATTCTCACATCCCATTGATGAAAAGAGCAGGACGGACTCTCAATCTTCCACCAAGCCCCGCGTCCTCCTGACCGGCGTACCGGTAGTCCATGGTGCCGAGCGAGTTGTAGATATAATTGAATCGAGCGGCGGCATGATCGTGTGCATGGAAAACTGCACCGGCTTAAAGCCAATCCTCGAAGATGTGGATATCGACGCCGAGGATCCCATCCGCGCGCTCGCCGCTAAGTATTTCCGGCTCCATTGCTCGGTTATGACCCCGAACAGCCGCAGGTTCGATATCATCAGGCAACTCGCGCGTGAATATCGCGCCGAGTGCGTGATCGATCTGGTCTGGCAGGCATGTATTACTTATGACATCGAATCTTTCCAGATCAAGCGGCTCGCGGAGCAGGAACTCGATCTGCCTTATATGCGGATCGAGACGGATTATTCACCATCCGATTCAGCGCGAATCGCGGTGAGGGTAGAGGCGCTCATTGAAACCGTGTCGCGGCGGAGAATGAGATGATCGGTGTTGGGATAGACGCCGGGTCGAGGGCGATTAAAATTGCTCTGGTCGATGCGGATACTGAAAAAATGATTGCCTCGGGGATAGTGAAGCAGGGAATTAACTCCGAGGAACTTGCGCTGGGGCTCTTCGATGAACTGCTTGCCGGGAATGGTTTTACGTGCGATGATGTGAAGCGCATAGTGGCTACGGGCTATGCTCGAAGCCGGATCGGCATTGCTGATACCACCATCACCGAGATCACCTGCCATGCGCACGGAGTCCGTCATCTTGTCCCTGGTGTAAGGACGATCATCGAGATCGGTGGGCAGGACAGCAAGTTTCTCCGCCTCGATCCCGGTGGATCGGTGCATGATTTTGCAATGAACGATCGATGCGCCGCAGGGACCGGGCGGTTCCTCGAAGTCGTGGCAGACCGGCTCGGGGTAGGGCTCGAAGACCTTGGGCAACTTTCATCGATGAGCACCAGGCCTGCGATGATTAGCAGCATGTGCATCGTCTTCGCTGAGACTGAGATAATCGGTCTGCTCTCTTCCGGCGCTTCTCCCGAAGATATCGTTGCCGGTGTTCAGAATTCCATTGCCACTCGTGTATCTACGATGATCGGCCGCAGTGCCACCCCTCCCGTAGTCTTTACCGGCGGAGTTGCGATGATCCCCGGTATGGCTCATGCGCTCGAGAGCGTAATCGGCGAATCTGTCTCCATATCTCCCTCCCCACAGATGACCGGCGCCCTTGGCGCGGCTATGCTTGCACTCGAGCAGGCCGGCTTTTAATCAGAAACGAACAAAGAATCCTCACACGAATCATTTTAATTATGTTAGTGTAACTCTGTAATGGGTAGATACACGGGGTTATTAGATGCGAATATTTCCACACATGAAGGAATCAGGTGCGTACCTGAATAAGTACAAGCTACCTCATTGCAAATATCTCAGTAATTTCACTGATATACCGGCAACATTATACGCTTGATCAGGATCTACTGAGTTTCAGGTAGTGTAGTAACAACTTGGCAGAAGGTTTCGTGCATAATCTGACATGCCATTACGTTGCATTACTATGTGAAACTCATTGATTATAGGTGGGTTCCAAGCGCACCGGAGCGCTCGGTCTGTTCTCTTATCCGGGGAGAGGAGATTATGTGGTGAAGAAAATTCTTACAGTTTTAATCGCCGTCTTCGTTGTTGCAGTATTTGCTGTGCCGGCGCTGTCGGAAGATAAACCAGCTCCCGATAAAGCTCCGATATTCGTAACGGGCAAGCTTGTAAATGTGGAAGGGAAGCCTGTCGTGAATGCGAAGGTGATCATCCAGCAGCCCTCCGATAAGGGCACTCAGACCGAAACGGTTTACTCGGGTAAAGATGGTAGTTTCAAGGGCACCCGGCCGATCGATACCAGGCAAAACTGGGCAAGTATCAGCGTAGTGGCTAACGGCTATTGCTGCTCCAGAAATTACTACAGCTCTAGTGATAAATCGCGCTCGACGATCACCCTTTACCCCGGTTTCAAGCTCAAAGGCAAAGTGACCGACGAAAACGGCAAGCCTCTCGCGGGCGCGACCGTTACTTTCAGGAATGGGTATGCCTATGGAGGCAATAAGAACCTTCAGATCGAGCTGCCTGATGACCTTAAAAAGGTGACCACGGGAAAAGATGGTTCGTTCGCAATCGATCATCTTATTAATCCCGATGGCATGCAGAATGTGAACATCGAGTTCTCGGTAATTGCCCCAGGACGCGCGCTGATTAATAAGTTTATTTATCAGAAAGAAAAGCTGACCGATCTTGTGGTAGTGAAGGATCCGATCGAATGTAAACTTGAGGGTACCTTCTACCTGCCCGGCAAGTCGGGGGTTGTTCCCGCGGGCACCGACATACAACTCTACGTAAAGACTGACTGGGGCGCTGAATCAAGAGGTGGGCAGGTCGGAAAAGACGGCAAGTTCCTCATCACTCAGCTTCCTCCGGGTAAAGTCGGAATTATGCTCGGTTCTCAGGACTACATCAGGGAAAATGGAAATTGGATTAAGCCGAAGCCCAGGGATTGGACGCTGCCGGCGGTCAGGGATGTCGTTCTACTACCGAAGCAGACCAGAACCGTCGAACTGGTTGCCGTGCAGGGCGCGCTCGTAAAGGGAACGGTTATCGATAAGAAGACCGGCAAAGGCGTAGCTAACGGCAGATTGAAGATCATTCACGACGGCCGGCCGGATGATATGTTCGCCGACGATACCACGACGAATAATAACGGTGAGTTCGAAGCCCGGGTGGTTGGCGGCAATGTTACGGTAGCCCTCGAGAGCATTCAGGATTCTCAAAATTACGTCTACTTCCAGGATCAGGACAGGCCGACTCTCGATGTGAAAGTGGCTGATGGCGAGCAGAAATCGGATGTCAAGATCGAAGTAGACCGCACTCAAAGTCAGGAGCAGGAGTGGCAGGTTCAGCAGAAGAAAATTCCCACCGATTTCGAGCTTAAACCGGGCACTTACGATCTCGCGTGGGACCCGGAAGCCGATCTTTCGGAAGCGGCGTATTGCTACAACAAGTTCGGTCAGGCTGACGCTGCCAAGCATGCTGTAAAGCTGCCGGAGTTCGTTTCGAAGAGAGCTTATGTAATGGCTTTCCAGTTCGATGGGACCAATGACGACGGCCTGCTGCTTGTTGCCGTCGATGAATCCAAAGGTACTAACAAGGGCTGGGATACGATCTACGCTGACTTCAACCGCAATCGCGATCTTACCGATGATAAGCCCATATCGATCAGAACGAGCTCGAATTATTCACAGTTCAAGAGCGATTGGTTTACGGTGCCGTCTCACCAGGGGTCGGCAGGCGAAGCGAGGACTGATCACTCGGTGCAAGTAAAGCTGTCTGGCTGGGCTGATTCGAATTATATCAGCGTTCGGCCGATGGTAAAAGGCGGCTGGAAGGGAACTGTCGATTCAAATAAGGGCAAGATAGATTGTATCAACATCGACGCCAATTTCAATGGCGTGTTCGGAGATATCGAACATGCCGCGCGAAATTATCAGTCCTTCACTGATGGTGATTCGATCTGTTTCGATGCAGTCAGCTACGGTCATATTGTTACTGCTGAATGGAGCCCACAGCATTTCGGCCTGTTCAATGTTTGCAAAGTCGGGAGCAAGTTTTATGTAATCTCGAGTAATCCGACCGGCAATCAGATCACGATCAAGCCTTATACAGGCCAGCTTGGACAGTTGTTCGTTAAGGTTGAAAACATTCAGAATGTGGGCGGCTCGGCGACCAGTATGTATGTGATCGGTGATGCCGGGTATTATCAGTTCAGTGAGCTGTCGGGCAAGCCGTTAACGCTGCCGGTGGGCAAGTATAGGATCTCCAGCATTAACCTTACGCTCAATACGACGAACAAGCTGCCTATTTCGTGCAATTACGATCCCGTCATTACCGTGAGTGCGGCTCAGCGGACGACTGCTGTAATTGGCGGGAAGATATCTTTAGCTATCAAACCGAGCAGCGGTGATGATTTCACGCTGGTCCCCGGCTCCCAGAACACCATTGTCTGGGACATTAAAATCGGTGACAAGACTACCGTAAGCTCGATCGGAGAGAACAACGGGCAAAATGACGGCCCGAAGGTGAAGTTCTACGATAAGAAGGGCAGTTTGATATCCACCACGACCGCGGGCTATACTTGAGGCGGCGGCTGCAGGTACGTCGTTGACGTGCCGTCTGTTAAGCCCCATGGCGTATATACGATCGAACTGTCTCTTAATACCAGGAGCGCGCTGGGTACTCTGACTTCCAAAAGGGACTTCTCTCCCGAAGACCCGATTTATAACACTGCTTCTAATGATTATTTTCAGGCTCGCCAGAAGAATGACAAGGCGAAGATGGCAAAGGCGCGCAGCCAACTGCTCGCGGGATGGTTTAAGGATCATATAAAACCCGGCGCGGCGGTTTCGGTCGATAAGCCGTTAGGCTCGGCGCGAACGGATACATCCAAAGTATCTGCTGTGCTTATGTGGATTCCTAAGGCTAATTATCTCGAAGTAAAAGCAGATGTGACCGACGCCTATATGAAGACTGATGCTCCGGCCGATACGCCGTGGCTGGCGTCGAGCATTGAGCTGTTCATCAGCCCGAGCGGGATGAGTTCCGAGATCAACCATTTCGCTATCGTTCCATCAGGCGCTAACGGCCAGACAAGCCTGCTGACTATCAGTAACAATAAAGCGGCGCCGCTGGCTCCTAAGGCGAATTGGAAGAAGACCGCGAAGGGCTATGCGCTGGATGTCCGGATTCCATGGAATCTGGTGAATGGTTATGAGAAGGGCTGGAAGCTTATGCCGGTAGAGGCATTGGTCAATTCGAAGACCCCGAATGGCTACGTCCAGATACTGATGAATAAGGCTGGTTACGCGGTTAATATGACCAAAAACTATGCAGGTCTTCTGCCAAAATAATATAAGTGAGTCTGAGTGACAATAATCGGGGCAGGAACAGATTGTCAGTTCCTGCCCCTGTTTTTTTATTCTATCCCCACGATCGCTGTTCCGTTCTTCAGCATATCCGCAGGAACCATTATTGCGCCATGCGGAGTCGTCAGCCGGAATGGGACCGTTGCTTTGACCTGGAACGCTCCATTATCGGTGAGCCGGATATTTACGATGGATGGGATCATTACATCGTCGCCTGCGTTTGCCTCGCCGATGTAGAAGACCTTTTCTTTAGCGATTGCGTTGAGCTTCTCAGAGATCGGGCCGGATGAATCGAGATCGAACTTCCCGTAATCGTAGTATTTGATCCGCCAGGAATCGGTCAGCGCCTCGTTCACCAGTGCGCGGCCGGGAATAAGCTTGCCGGCCCATTTCATCCCATAGCCGCCGAGCCTGTTGCTTACCGTAACTGATTTCGTAGAATCGTCGATATCTTTGATCACACCGATCCCTTCGATAAGCGATATATCGCCGAAGTTCAGCACCGTCCGCCCCGATTCCGTCCCGATGCTTTTCACCGTATAGCTTGCGCTGTGATCGGAGTTCGAGATCACAATCACCAGCCCAACGATTGCCTCCGGCGCGGGGAGCTTACGATCGAGGGTGATGGAATTGTTCTTATAATCTACTTTCGATATCTTCGCGCACAGCGAGATTGCGGGATGTATTGCATAGCCGTCTTTGCTGAGCTCGGTTCCGTTCACCAGCATCATCGAGCGCAATTCCGATCCGTCCATACGTATCGAGCCGAATTCACCCTGGAAATTGATATTATCAGATTCGAAACCAGCAGGACGGCTTGGGTCGAGAGCGCTTATGATATAATCCGCGCAGCCGTTGGAATCTATGCGCACCGCGGCGAGGTCATCTCTGCCTGCGCCCGAAGCCTTCAGCGGCTGTGCTCGCCTTATATAAGGCTTGTCCTTGTAGGGTTCTATTACCGAGACATAAGAACTTGCCCCGGTGTCGTTTCGCGACAGGATATATTCCAATTTGTCGGGATAACCCGGCTTAGCCTCCGGCTCGCAGTCCGCCACTATGACTTCCTGTGCTGATCCTGCGAGCATGGTCATCTTCAAGCCGATTTTGCTGTCTTTAAGGAACCAGTTCGCGCTCCATGTCCCATCAGGCTTACCCCGCCGGGCGTTGAAGAGATACTGGTAGCCGCCGTCCTTCATTCCGTCGAATATCTTGCCGAATTCCACATCCTCGCCCATCAGCGTGCCTTTGGTCTGAGCCGGGCCGAGGGTGAGTCCATCGAAGCTGAGCTCACCGAACGGCAGTCCGTGGAAGCTGTAGTCGTGCCGCGTGCCGCCCTTCACGCGGAATATATCGACCAGATACGAATCCTCCGGCGACACATCCACCATCGCGACCGTCCGCCGATACAGCGATGCTATCCCCTGGTATGCGTTGTTCGCGGAAGCATCCATCATCTGGACCCCACCTGCCGATGCCATCAGGTTCAAATGACCTTCCATCTTTCCGGTCTGGTGATTTTCATCGATAAGCACGCAGTAGTGGCTCGGGGTACTTCTGGTCCAGTAATCCGCCTTATCACCCCAGTGCGCGGGATAACCCACATCCGGCAGGACATCCTTCCCATGAGCCCACATCTCGATATCGAGCCGGTCCAGATGTCCGTGCCACGCTCCCGAGGAGCCATACAGCATGCTCACGGCGCGCTTATTTTTACTGCCTCCGGTCTCGAGCACCGCGAGGCCGTATCCGCCGAGGTCGCGGGTCTTCAGGTCGAGGTTTTTGCCCAGCTTTTCGGCGTCGCTTCTGACCTTATCCGCGGCCTGCACATCCTCATAGATCGAAACCGGCGGCCAGCCGATGCGGTTAAGCACCTTTGCGTACATGGGATCGTGCCAGATCGAATATGCCTTACTGAAAAGATAAGCGCCCCACACAGGCTCCAATCCGCTTACCATGCTGCCGCCGCAATCGCCTATCCGCGGCGCGAAATCATCAGCCACCGCTGTCTGAACATAGTAATCAGTCATCTTTTTGAAGCGAGGGTTAGCAAAAAGGTCGTAACCGAGGGGCTTAAGCTTCTCCGCGAGATCGTAGAAAGCCGAGGTCCAGATGGTGTTGTAGCCAATCGCCTCTTCGGAGCCCGAGCCATCGCGGCTGATGCCGTTATAGAGAAGAGTTTTAATCTCCACGCCGCCGTTTAATATCCAGTCCACCATCTGCTCGGTGGTGAAGCCTTTCGCGGGGTCGTGGTTGTCGAGCACGGTGGCGACGGTTGCGAGCTGGCTCTGGTAGTTCATATTGCCATGAACTACCCCAGTTTCGATAGCCTTTATAGCTTCCTGGAGGAAGTTCTTTTCAATATAATTACGCGGATCAGCGATCCCCTTGCTCTCCAGGAACTTTTTAAGATCGGGATCTTTATCGAAACAATCGTAGAGCTGGTCGTAAGATTCACTCAGCGGGACGATGGTTGCTGAGCCTTCCCAGTCCAGGTCGAGAATTTTTCCGGAGCATGGCGCGGGGTAATGGCCGTTGTGATAAGCCTGCTTCGTGTAATCCATCCGGGGGTATTCCTGGGCGATGTGGGCAAGCATTATCGCGGCTTTATGCGAATAGCGCGTATCGCCTGTGAGGAAGTAGATCTGCGCGAGCTTTGGGATCACCGGCAGGATATCCGTCCGCCATCTCTGCCAAAAGATATAATGTGCGACAAACCAGTAGCGGTTGCCGTTCTCATCGACCCAGCCGTAACCGTCGTCGACATACTTCTGATGCGTGTCGAGCTTCTCTTTCTTTCCGCCCTTCACCCATGCGTCGAAATCGTTGGATGGATAGACTTCGCCTCCCACGGGGCACTTTACCTGGTAAGGGTGCTCGCGATCCATAATCCAGGGGTAGTTACCGCCTTTTTTGAAAATCTCTTTGCCGTGGATCGGGCAATCGAAGCCGAAGCGAACATTGAGCGCGCGCGGCTGATCGGCGGATGGAATGAAATCCCAAAGATCCTGATCGGACATCTTGAGAACCCACGCGACATCCTTTTCTGTGGATTCGAGCCGCTTCCTGGCCCAGTCGTATTTCTGGATGTTGAGCCGTGCCTGGTGCGATTGCTCATCCGTGTAGAGCGTACGTCCGGTCTTCGCGAGCCCTGCCCGCGCTTGCAGAACAAGCAGAGGAAGAGCTAATAAAACCAGCAAGCGCATTACAAATGCCTCCGGGAATAACAGAAGCGGCGAATATAATCGCAAGCAACTGTACTATTGAGTTCAGTTTACGCTCGTTTATCTGGAAGGTCAATAAATGCAGAATTGGGTGTTTCTTATTGAAGCGTGTTATGTTATCCTCAATGCAGCTTGCTGGCGATGGTGAGGGGCTCGATGGCGAATTATACGACATATTATCTCGACGCTTATCTGGAGGCGATTAATGACCCGCCGATGCTGCGGGAGGCTAAGGCACTGCTGGCTAAGGCTCGTAATACGCCAATTACCTGGCAGGGTTCGTATATCACCGGCTGCTGGACCTATGAGCCGTTCGATTTTACCTACGCCGGGACCCATTGCGCGAACGATCTTCCTGATGATACCGATCCTGAAGAGGTGACGATTTATAAAGATAAGGTTGCGCAGGTATCGAAGGTCGCGAACGGCTCGTTCATCTTTGCTACGTTTAATGATCTCGAGCGCGACGCTCATGCGGAGGGTTTGGTCCGTTCCACCTGCTTCGGCGGGCACATGACCTTTGATCATAGGAGATTGCTGAAGATCGGGTTGCCCGGCATCGAATCAGAGATCGAGGCTGCGAGCCTGATCCATGCCGGAGATTTGGGTAAAGACACATTTTTCGATGCCATGCGGCTGACCCTTGAGGCCGTCCGCGCGTGGATTCGCCGGCATTCGGAAGAAGCGGAACAGTTGGCTGCCGTATCTTCGGGCGATGAACGCGACCGGATGCTTCGCATCGCCCAGAATTGCCGTTTTATTACCGAACAACCGCCTCGCACGTTCGCGCAGGCGCTGCAGCTTCTGTGGTTCCTCCACATAATGAATGATTACGATTCTTTCGGCCGTTTCGACTGGGCCTTACAGGAATATTACCTGAAGGATATAGCCGATGGTGAAATTTCACGAGAAGAAGCTGCCGTTATGCTCGAAGATATCTGGCCGCGGATTCCACCGATCGAGAACATGACCATTGGTGGTATGAACAGCGACGGTTCCGACAGCAGCACCGATCTTACTCTGCTGATCCTCGAAGTAATGGCGCGGGTTTGCAGACCGAGCCCGAACCTCTGTCTTCGCACTAATTCCGGCACGCCTGGACAGATCTGGGATGCCGCCGTGCGCTGTATAGGGATGGGTGTAGCGAACCCGGCGCTTTACAATGACGAACTGATCGTGCCATCTCTTCTCGAACTCGGGATCGAGTCTGCAGATGCATGGGACTACAGCCTCGCGGGGTGCAGCCAGGTGGTCATACCGGGCCGGTGCAATTTTGCCTGCGATGACGGTATCTTCAACGCTGCTAAATGCTTCGAGCTCGCGCTGTATGATGGGATCGATCCTGTCTCAGGCAAGCGCCTCGGGCCTCCCACGGGCGCGCCGGAATCATTCGAGACTTTCGATGACCTGCGAGTGGCTTTTCACAAGCAGGCAGCATCCGCGGCGAAGATATATCGTGACCTGCTCGATAAAGCCGATATCGAACGCGGCCGCTTCTGGGGCTATGCGCTTCGTACGCTGCTCACATCCGGCTGTCTCATCAATGGTAAGGGTATTTGGGATGGTGGCGCGAAGTATAACGCGATCCAGGGCGAGTGCATAGGAATCACTAATGCGGCGGATTCACTTACGGCGGTGAAGAAGCTGGTTTACGATGATTGCACGATGAGCATGGTCGATCTTCTGCATCATCTTGAGACGAACTGGGAGGGAGCTGAGCCTGCGCGTATGAGGAGCCTGGCACGGCTTCCGAAGTTCGGAAATGACGATGATGAAGCGGATGAGGTCGCTGAGTGGGTTTCGCGGATAATTTGGGAGGAGATTCGCAGCCACCACTGCTCGCGAGGTAATGGCTGGATGATTCCGGGCGGAGTGATTTTCGTCGTCCACGTGCCGCTTGGCGAGAAGACCGGCGCGACCCCCGATGGCCGCCGCGCGGGCGAACCGCTTGCTGATTCGAGCGGGCCCGCGCAGGGACGGGATCGTAAAGGACCGACGGCGGTGCTCAGGTCCGTCTCGAAGCTGCCGCTTCACCTCGCCGCGACATGCGCGGTTGTGAACCTTAAATTCGGTCGAAAGAGCTTTGGGGATGATATAGCTCGTGGGAAGATGCGCGATCTCTTCAAGAGCTACTTCAAGATGGGCGGAATGCAGGTCCAGGTGACGGTGGTTGATAAAGACGAGCTCATCGATGCGCAGTTGCATCCCGAAAATCACAGAGGCTTGAGTGTGCGAGTCGGCGGTTACAGCAGCTATTTCAGCGATCTTTCCAGGGAACTCCAGGACGATGTGATCAGCCGAACGGAGAGCGTGTAGCTGATGAACGGGCTTATTTTCGATATCCAGCGCTTCTCCATTCACGATGGTCCCGGTATACGCACGACTGTCTTTATGAAAGGCTGCCCGCTGCGGTGCGCGTGGTGCCATAATCCTGAGTCTATCTCCGACGAACCACAGATAGCGGTATACCGACATAAATGCATTGGCTGTGGGGAGTGCAGATCCGTGTGTTCTACCGGTGCTTTGGCGGATGGACCGGAATTTATCGACCGGAGTAAGTGCCGGACCTGCGGGAAGTGTGCGGAGATTTGCCCCAATGAGGCAATTAAATTGATTGGCCTAAGCATGACAGCAGCCGAAGTGGTCGATACAGTGATGCGCGACGCCATTTATTATGAAACCTCCGGCGGAGGGGTTACCTTGTCGGGGGGTGAACCATTAAGGCAATATGAGTTTTCGCTTGCGCTGCTTGGGGAGTTGAAGAAACATGGGCTGTATACGGCTGTCGAGACTTGCGGAGCATGCTCATGGGAGAAGCTGGAGGCAATTGCCAATCTCACCGATTTGTTCCTCTATGATCTTAAAATGATCGATCCCGCCGGGCACCTTCGCTTCTGTGGCGCTGATAACTCATTGATTTTGGATAATGCCAGGCGCCTTGCCGCGCACGGCAGCGATATCATATTCCGTGTCCCGGTGATCCCTGGCTGCAATGATTCTCCCAATGATATCATCGCTATCGCGGATTTCATTATTTCTCTTCCTAACACGCCTCTAATTGAGCTCATGCCATATCACAGGATCGGCAGGGGGAAATACGAAGCTCTCGGGATGCGATTCGACTTGACAGAGACTTGCGAGCCTGAGAATGTGGACTCAATAAAAGAAAGGCTCAGGGAAATGGGAATGGAGGTGATTTAGCGCCAGCTATCCTTTCTCACGCAGGTACTTGACCAGCTTCACCTTCATTCCGCCGTTGCGCTCGAATGCGACTTCGTCCATAAATTCTCTCATCAGTGGTATACCACGACCGCGATGAGATGAGGGGGAAGGAATGGGAGTGTTGTCGGGGCATGAGAAACCCTTACCGCTGTCTGTTACCACCGCTTCGAATTTATCCGGGTGGGGCCGAATGTGCAGATGGACGCTCGCCGCTCCGTTGTTTGCGCCGTGGGTGAGAGCATTCGCGCAGGCCTCGAACACCGCGGATATTATCGACCATAAATCATCTCCCGCGAAGCCCATTTTCAAAGCTGCCTGCCGGGTTAGCTTGCGGCATGAATATAAATCCGCGGCGTTATTACGCAGTTCGATATTTAGTTCATCCCGGACCATAATTATCGTCCTGGAAATCGACCTTTTCTGCAACTATATCCATAAGGCTGCTAAAACCAACTGTTTTCAAAACATAGAGAGGTTGTTGATCCAATGCAGTCAGCACTTTGAGCCGCTTATTTCTGCCGATCATAGTCCGGCCGGCTTTCGCCAGATGTTCGAGAACCGCTGTGTCGATGAAAACTGCCTGTCTCAGATCCACCACAACGCTTTCCGCCGATTCCGATGCTCGTGACAAGCCTTTCCACAAGTCCGTGGAGTTGGTAAGGTCAAGGGCGCCACCGCCAACTATGACCGCTTCTTTATCATCACCATTTATATCAATCCAAGCTGACTCAACCATTATCTGCCTATTCCCACTTCCGTGCCTGTTTCAAACACAACAATAGCAACATCATCCTGTAAATTTCCGCCGGCATAATCCTTTGCAGCCTTGAGCAGACCTGAAGCGACCTCTTCCGGCGATCGGTCTCCGTTCGGCAGGTAAGCGAATACTCCGGCTTTCCCGAACAGGCGAAACCTGTCTTGCCTGGCTTCGGTTATTCCATCGGTCATCATAAGCACCTTTTCACCCGGTTCGAGCGTAACACTGGATTCCGAATAGTCCTGCCCGTTTAGCACCCCAAGCACCATTCCCGTGGGCTGAAGTTCTTCGGTTGTGCCGTCGTTTCGATAGAGAATAGGTGGTTCATGGCCGGCGTTAGCATAAGTCATTGTGCTGCTTTGTGTATCCATAATAGCGAAAAATGCAGTGAGCATCCCGCTGGGCTGTGTTTGTTCGAGAGAGAGTGTTTCATTGGTAAGCGTTATTACGGCAGCTGGGCTTGGGTCCAGGTAAGCATAACTGCGTATGGCATATCTTGCCGCCGCCACCCTAACAGCCGCCGGAAGTCCCTTCCCCGCCACATCACCAATGAGAATGCCGATCTTACCGTCTTCAAGCTCAAAGATATCATAAAAATCGCCGCCGATCTCGGCTTCTCTCAGGGCAGGTTGATATCTGACCGCGATCTTGCAGCCAAGGATCTCATTTGGAACGTTCTCAGGTATAAGCGCCCGCTGCAGTGTCTGGGCGATGTGATGCTCGCGATCGTAGAGTTCCTGCCTGTGTTTTTCCAGGATGACTCGCTCCATTGCAGTTGCCGTCTGGTCCGCGAATGTCCTCATTAAGCTGAGATCATCGCTGGTGAAGCTCGATCTCGACTGAGAACCGAACGCGAGCGTTCCCAATACCCGACCGCCGGGAGCGAGAAGGGGGTGGCAGGCATAAGCCTTTAGCCCGACCGATTTTATGAAAGCGGCTCGAGGGTCCGATGTCTTCGTCACATTTTCGATGACGATCATCTTTCCGTCCTGAACCACGCAGCCGCATATCGAGGCGCCAAGCTCCAATTGCTCGATCTCCTTAGCTGTCTCCTCGGAGATTCCGGCACAGACATTGAGGCGCAGGCGCTGGTTTTCTTCGTCGACCAGGTAATTGAAGAACATCTGGCAGTCCAGATACTCGATAACTCTCCGGCACAGCGACTCGATTATCTGCTGTGGAACATCGGTCAGGAGAAGCTTTCCGGAGATATCCGAGAGCAGTTCTAAGCGCTGATTGCTCGCATTAAGCTCTTCAGCGATCAGTTCGACGCTCTGCCTGCTCTTTCTCATCATAACAGCGGCAAATCCGACTATCGATGTGCCCAGCAGGAAAACACTAATCCTGGCATAACCCATGGAGCTGTCCGCAAGCGGCTTTATATTGCCGTAAGGCGAAACGAAGTAACGGGAGAACCCATATAAACCAATGACCAGCGCCAGGGCTGTAGGACCTTCTCCATAGAGATAAGCTATCGCCATTATAAGAAGCACGTATGGAATAAGGAAAGCCGACAATGGAAGATCCGGTCTGAACAGCCGCAGCATTGCCGTCAGTCCAACTTCCGCGAGAATGGTGATTGCGTAACCGATCCACCTGGCTCGTTTTAGGGTTGTCGCTTTTCTACCAATCATTAAAACTGCTCCGACTGCTCTCCGGCAGCTACCTGTGGGGTCAGTGCTAAATGAAATATGACATTTTTACTGTCAGTATTATACCACTTGCCTCTGTTTACACACCGTATATCCCGGGAATGTTGGCGCTTACATAAGCGAAGAGGGCGAAGCTTGTCGCTCCGCCCTCTTCTATGTTATCTCTCTTTACTGTAGTGATTTTATAGAGCTCTGAAGCTATCCAGCGTCAGCACAGGAACAACAGTTCCACTTGCATTAGTGGTTCCTATGGCTCCGGTTACTATCACATTACCGGATGCAGGAGGATCGATAGATCCGCAGAGGACCTTTATCCCCATGCCTACTCCGTCAGATAGTCCACTACCATCGTCGAGGTAGAAGAACTTATTGTTGGGGTCAGATGTATCCACTCCATTAACAGATCCTGCTATCCTGACATAAAGGCCTATGTTATAGAGCCCCTTACCGTCAGTGATACTAGGAGTATTAGCGTTAAGAGCCTTACCACCAGCGCTTCTCTCTATCACGGCAACAGGAGCTATAGCCTTGGGAGCAGCGCC
>Ga0123519_10001085_pt1 | contig 47231 bp, 35 predicted proteins | sample YelNatPaOPRAMG02_FD_87396 | JGI IMG/M metagenome (GOLD analysis project Ga0123519, IMG submission 87396) | Hot spring microbial communities from Yellowstone National Park - Yellowstone National Park OP-RAMG-02 (version 2) | ecosystem: Environmental > Aquatic > Thermal springs > Hot (42-90C) ...
CAGAGCATCAATACGAACAGAACCGAGACCAGACTAACCGCTTTTCTCATCGTTGAGCCTCCTTAAAAAACCCTTAATTCATTTGTTTAGACTACGCTGTTTTCTTTCCGTTCACAAATTTTTCCTTGAGGCGAAAAGAGGCTGAAATGGTTTGCAAAATCGGTGGGTGGTGTTTATTGTTTCCGATGGTTTTGGAGGGAGGACGATTGAGGATACTTGTAACAGGTGGCGCAGGGTTTATTGGTTCTCATATTGTTGACAGATACATTGCTGAAAAACATACTGTATGTGTTGTTGATAATCTTTCTAAGGGAAGGCGGAAGAATGTGAACCCGAAGGCGGAGTTTTATGAGGTTGACATCTGTAACAGGATTGCGTTGGAAGATGTGTTTGAAAAAGAGAGACCTGAGGTTGTGAACCATCACGCTGCGCAGGTTGATGTTCGCTTCTCCGTTAGAGACCCTGTTTTCGATGCGCAGACGAACATAGTCGGTTCGCTGAATATTCTTGAACTCGCCGTACGGTACGGGGCAAGACGAATTATTTATGCTTCATCAGGAGGAGCGGTTTACGGTGAGCCGAAGGTTTTGCCTGCTGTTGAAGAGAGCCTCATAAATCCGATGAGCCCATACGGCGCATCGAAACACGCTGTTGAGCACTACATCAATTTGTATGGTTTGAACTACGGATTAGAGTATGTTATTTTGCGCTACGGGAATGTGTTCGGACCGAGACAGGACCCATTTGGAGAGGCGGGAGTCGTTGCAATCTTTGCGAATCTGATTTTGAAAGGCGAGAGCCCAACAGTTTTCGGCGATGGTGAGCAGACGCGAGATTTTGTTTTTGTTGGTGATGTTGCTGATGCGAATCTTTTAGCGCTGACTAAAGGGACAGGGCAGGTTCTTAACATTGGCAGTGGAAAGGAAACTTCGGTGAATAGAATCTTTTCAGAGCTGGCTGCGATAATAGGGTTTGAAGGCAAGCCGCGCTATGAATCTTCGCGTGTTGGTGAGGTAAAGAGAATCTTCCTTGATATCAGTCGTGCGAAATCTGTGCTTGGCTGGTTACCGAGGACTTCTATTAGTGACGGCTTGCGTGAAACAGTAAGGTGCATAAGAGAAGAGATTCGAGATTAATCCTCGGCGGGCTGTTCCGTCTGTGACGGTTTTGTCTGTATAGGTGTTGTAATGATTGAGATAGATGGCGGAATCGGTGAAGGTGGCGGGCAGATGTTAAGGAGTGCGCTTACGCTTTCGATTCTGACAGGGAAGCCATTCCGAATGGTGCGCATACGGGCGAACAGACCGAAGCCAGGACTTGCTGCACAACATCTTGAAGCGGTCCACGCAGCAGCACGAATCTGCGAGGCGGATGTCGAAGGTGATGTACTCGGTTCATCCGAGATTCTATTCAAACCGAAACGCGTAAGAAGTGGAGATTTTGAATTCGAGATAGCCACAGCAGGCTCGACATTGCTCGTTTTTCAGACGGTTTATTTGCCGCTTGCGTTTGCAGGCGGTGGGACCGTCAGTATAAAGGGCGGTACTCATACGAAATGGGCACCACCTTTCGATTACATCGAACAAGTGTTCTGCTCTTGCCTTAGTAGGATGGGACTTGATATAAAACTCGGACTTGAAAGAGCAGGATACTATCCAAAGGGAGGCGGTAGAATCGTCGCTCGTATCCCATCCGTTAAAAAACTAAACTCTCTGAGATTAGAGGAGCGCGGTGATTTAAGAAACATTCTCGCTTATATCACGATTTCAGGTTTGCCCTCACATATTGCTGAGCGAGAGATTTCAACTATTCGCTCTCGGTTGGGGGTTTTCGGGAATGTTCATAGTTATGTTTCGTCACCGCGGTCATCTTCGCCTGGCAACAGTGTAATGGTTTTGTGCGAGTTTGCTCAATCTCTTGCAGGCTTTGCCGTTGTTGGAGAAAAAGGCAAGCCTGCGGAGGAGGTGGCGAATGAGGCGGCGGATGAGGCGGTTTCTTTTTTACATTCTAACGGTGCTGTTGATGTTAGGTGTGCAGACCAGCTTCTTCTTCCATTTGCCATTGCGGAAGGTGGAAGTTTTCTCACAACGGAGAGACTCAGCGACCACATAAAGACAAATTGTTTCATAATATCAAAGTTTATTTCCAGAAAGATAGAGATGGAAGAGAAAGAGAAATGTGCGGTTATTCGGATAGGTGGTTAAAAAGAGTTTTTTTCTCTCAATGGGTTATTTGAGAACGAATCGTAAATCTAACCAATTCGTCTTTGTCTGCTTTCTCGATGGTTACGAATTTTAGCCCGAAGAGGGCGTAGCGTGGGTCTTGTTCATCAATCTCGATTCGGACGCAACGCGAAAGCGCCTTAATGGGAGCTTCACGGGTCGGAAGTATTATATTCAATCCTACATAAGTTTTACCTGTCACGAGGGCATATAAAACCGGAGCATCTGGTATCATACTCCGCAGTGTAATGCCTGTTGAAGACAAATCTTTTGAAGTACCCTGATGGACTTGAGAATCTGGAATTTCCATATCTTTGCTAATGAATTTGTAGAGCACATTTACATCAATGTTCCCTTTTCCTATCATATTTGACTCCTCCTTTTCATACTCTACATAAATGGACGAGTCGCAGTAGAAAATTATTAGCAAGAAGTTTGGATGTTTTCAAGCGTTAATGAAAATTTCGTTGGAGAACGAGGCGTAAGGAGATTAGTTTGATTGTTAAACTTTTTATGCAATCATTATACAATCGATGATACCAACGCTTCGTTATGTTCTGGATTTCTCTTCTGAGCGCCTTTCTGTTTTCCTTGTCAACGCTGTTTGTGGAGAGGGATTGTTTTTGATTGAGAAAAAGGAATGACGGTGATATCATTTTATTCACAGTGTATTATTTGTCGTTGTGGCAGGAGAATAGAAGTTATGCGGATTATGGTGGTCGCTGTAGTTGTGGGTTTCTGTTATGGGGTCTTTGCGCAAGAAGTCAAAGAGGGGGACGGAAAGATTCATATAGACAGAGCTATCTGGGTTGATAATTTTATCTCTCCCATCAGTATGCGCTCGATGATTGCAAATCTTAGAAAGTCAAACATCGGGGCGATTATAGTTTGCGCGAAACCTGCGAATGGCCGAATTCTATGGCAGAGCAAGAAATTCAAAGAGACTGTTGCTGATGGAATCGGTAGTTTTGACCCTTTAAGGAATGTGATTGAAGAAGCACATAAAGAAGGGTTGAAAGTCATAGTTGCGCTATCGGCTTTGAGAGACGATGGGATTGTAGTAAAGAAGAATCCTGACTGGGCGATGCGTGATGCTGAGGGTAAGATTCAAGATAAGGAAGTCTGGATGTGTCCTGCGCGGCGGAATGGGTATGTTGAGCAGTGGCTGCTTCCGATGATTGAAGAGTTGGTAAAGAATTACGAGATTGATGGTGTGCATTTGTATGATGTGAATTATCCTCCGAGTGCGCCTGACGGTTTCTGCTTTTGTGACTGGTGTCTTGAGAATTTCTGGAAATGGGTGGGGCTTGGGAAGAGGGAATGGAAAGAAAAAGCGAGTTTTGCGGACTGGAGACTGAAACGCTCTTTTAAACCTGATGGTTGGGATAATGCATCAAGGAAGGTTAAGGTGGAGTTTCTCCTTGGTGGTTCGTTATTTCAAGGGACGAATAGGGGAGATGTGGACATAGTTTTCTGTGACTACCGTTGTGACGCAACAGGAGAACTCGTGAAGAAGGTATCGAGGGTTGTGCGGAGTAACAATAGGGAAGTGAGTTTTTCTGTAAGCGTTTTTGGGAATCCGAGAAGGGCGGCGAGGTTTGCAGGGCAAAGATGGACAGATTGGGTGGAGTATGTTGATTTTCTGGTTGTTGACTTGGGACGGGGCAATTATACAGAAAGTTATGAAGACTATCTTCGGTTCGTAAAAGATGATGTGAAGGAAGTGAAGGAGATTGTTGGAAATCGAGCGTATGTTTATGCGATGGTTAATCTAAGAGGACTATATCGTGAGGAGGTGGATTCATTAGCAGGCATTGTTGAGTGTTTGGAGGTGATTAAAGAAACGGATAACAAGTCTGCGGTATGCGAGAAGATTGAGAAGTTGTATTCGATGGTTGCTGAAAGGCTTAAAGCAAGTGACTCTGGTTTGATGAAAGAGGTTGACGCAGCGATAATGGAGTTGAAACGGACAATCACAAGCGGTGGAAGCGTAGAAGAGATTGGAAGTCTGCTTAAGCAGAATATGAAAAGATTACAAGAGAATCCTCCGAAAGGGTTCTATAGGTCGGATTCGGTGAAGCAGATTATGAGGGCGTTGGAGGATGGCGGAGCGGACGGGGTTCTGCTCGTTTCGTCTGAGATTGTAGAAAAATTCGGATTCTGGGACGAGATAGCGGAGATGTTGGGAGATGTAAAACCAGTCGTCGAACAGGAATCTCTTGAGCCGTCTATGGGTGTTGTGCGTAAGTTTCTTTCGGCGGAGACGGTAATAAGGGCGTTAAAGCAGAAGATAAAGGCTCTTGAAGAGAAAACGGCTGACTTGGCGGAGAGGTTGAAGACTGAAGAAGGGGGAAGGACAGAGGCGCAGAAGGTTGTAGAGACACTGCTTAAAAAGATTGAGACCATTTCGGCAGAGGCTTCTCTTTTGGAGAAGGAGTTGGCTAAGGCGAAGGAAGAGAACAGGCAATTAGTTGCTGGTTTGGAGAAGGAACGGAAAGGTTACAGTGCAAAAGAGGAGGCGCTTGCGAGTGCGATGGAGATGGAGAAGGCGAAAAGGCAGGCCGCAGAGGATATGGTGAAGGTGTTGAAATCGCAAGTGGATAGTGTAGAAAAGAAGATGATGGAATTGAATCAGGAGTTAGCGGAGAATATCAGGAAGTTAGGAGAAAGACAGGAGCAGGAGCGTTTCGTAATGTTGGCAGCGTTTCTTGTGGCTGCGGTGTCATTTTCGGTGGCACTTGTGATATCCATTGCGGCAAGGCGGAAACCGCCAAGTGAGGAGAGTTGATGCAAGGTACAGACTGCAAAAGATGGAGCGTTGTAAACTGATTTTAACAGTTTTTAACATAGAATAGAGAAGAAAGGATGGTATGGATTTTGCTCGTATTAAAGATAACCTTGGGGGAATTCTGCAATGGTTGACAAGTTGATAATCAGTGAGCAGGGCAAGGAATGGGAACTAAAAGTTGAGAGGTTCCCTATAACGATGGGCAGGGGGGCAAACAACACAATTGTTCTCGCTGACCCGAAAGCATCGAGACAGCATTGCATTATTGAGGAGACGGAGAAGGGTGTAGTAGCAAGGGATTTGGGTTCACGCAACGGGACGACTGTAAATGGGCAGAGGATAGAAGTGGCGGTACTTAAAGAGGGTGATATTATCGGTATCGGCGACACGCTAATCTTCTACGGGAAGAAAAGCGAGTTGCCGAAGGAGGAAGAGGAGAAGCGTAGGTTCGTTCTTGTAGTCGTAGAGGGGGAAGGAGTAGGGAATGAGTATCCACTTGTTAACCTGCCTGTGACGATAGGTAGGAAGACAGGAAACAGAATCGTGTTGGTGGATGAGCATACTTCCGGTGAGCATGCGATAGTGACTTACGAGAACGGGGAATATATTTTGAAAGATATGGATTCGCGAAACGGCACATATGTAGGAGAACAGAAGATAAGTCGAGAAGTACTCTCGCACGGGAAGCGGTTTAGAATCGCATCTACGGTGTTTGAGTTTCGTGATTTGACACTGCCTGTTCCACAGCCTCCTTTGGAGAAAAAAGAGGAGGAGAAGAAGGTCGAAAAAGAGATGCCTGTAATTGCTCCTGTCGGGCAGGAAAAGAAAGAAGAAGTGAAAAAGGATGAAAAAAGAGAAGAGAAACCTGCTGCGGAGTTGCCTCCTGAGGAAAGAGTGATAAGCCTTGATGCCGAGCGTGCGAAGAAGGTTCAGCCCTCGATGGCACCTATGATACTTGTTGGTGTCCTCGGAGTGTTCATTGTAGCGGCGGTGCTCTACTTTGCATATGTGGTGGTGCAGACGGTGGTACACAAAGGAAGACTTCCGCATCCGCCTGAAAGTTTGATAACGAAGAACTGGTCTTTTGAAGAGGTAACAGAGAAAGGAGATTTGGTAGGATGGCAGGTTGAGGCAGGAGAATGTGTGGTTGATGATACGCAGAAGAAGAGTGGAATCCGTTCGGTTCGTCTTGATTTGAGCAAGAACCCTTCACAGGATGCGAAATCTCTTATACTCTATTCACAGAGGATTGCTGTGACTCCCAAATGCTCATATATTTTGCGCGGATGGGTGCGTTCGGAGGAATGTGCGGGGTGTGGACTTGGAGTAAGATACATAAGCGGTTCGAGAAAGGATTTCAACAAGGAGGAGTTTACGCAGTTAGTGTCTGGGACGACGACAGGGTTCAGTTCTATACGCGGGGTGTTCGAACCACTGCCAGGCGTTGACGAAATAGAGGTTTTCTGCGTGGCGTTTGGAAACACAGGAGTTTGCTGGTTTGACGATATTGAATTGGAAGAGAGAAAGGAGCGAACGAATGCACCGTTGCAAACGGCGAAAGGGTATAGTTTAAGATATGATTCTAATGCTGTGATAGATTTCTTCTTTGAGGGTGAATTATTAGTTCAGGACGGTGAACTGGTTCTTTACGGGAAAAACGAGCAGCCTTCACTTCTTACATCACAGAAGACCTGCCGGGTCTTGGATGCGCCAACATCAGGCGCTGATGGGATAACCTTCAAAGGAGACATCAGAGGTAAAATAGCAGGAAGATGGTATCGGTTTGCGCAGAAGATAAAGAAGAGCGAGGATGATATTTCTGTCGTTTATTCTTTCCCGACGCCGCTTCCAGAAGAAATGGTAGTCTCGTTTGGTTTAAGGGTGCCTGAGCGGGTAAGTGGTGAAGGGATTGTTCTTGTGACTCCTTCAGGACAGAAGACTACGAATGAGCAGTTTGAGGAGCCTGTTGTAAGCGAGATAGTGTTAAAGGCGAAGGCTGGGGAAGTTGTGATAAGGTTTGAGCCGGGACTTGCTGCATCGGCAGTGCGGAAGAATGATTATCTTCATATAAGGTGTGCGGTGTATGCGAAGGATTTAGTTGAAAACAAGTTCAGTATAACATTTTCGCCGTTTTCGGCGATGCGGAAAAAAGGCGCGATTGAGCAGATGGAGAAGGTTCGGGGATTGTTTGTAGAGAGAAAGTTTAAAGAAGCACTTGATTTGCTTCGGACCTTGAAAGAGGAGCCTGTTCTTTCAGGGGGAGACAAAGAGGAACTTGCGCAGATAGAAAAAAGCATAAACGAGTTGACAGAAGAATGGATTTCAACAGCGCAGCAGATGGCGCAGGATGCTATCTCAGAGCCGAAAATGGAATATATTGTGGCACTCAAAAGGCTTTGTGCCCAAGTGCAGAATGCGTATCCCGAAGGTTACAATTTTGACAGAGTAAAAATGTTTCTCGAAGATGCAACGGGAGCATACGAAAAGAGAGCGGAAAAGGAAAGACAAGAGCGGGTCGAACAGTTGATAGGGCAGGCGAAGCAGTATGAGAATAAGAGGTTATTCGGCTTTGCGGTGGCGTTTTGGCGCTATGTGGAGAAGACATATCCGGACACACTTTGGGCGAAAGATGCTTCGGCGCAGTTAGAGTTGTTGAAGAAAAAGAGGCAAGAATAAGAAGAACAGGGAGAGTGCAGGAGAAAACTATGGCGGGGAAGGTTTTGTTCGGTGTAGAGTTTTGCACGACAGGATTGAAGGTTGCGCAAGTGAGATTAAGTGGCAGACAGGCTATCATCGAAAGATTGGTTAGATTTGAGCCGGGGAGCGATTTTGTCAGCGCTATAGCGGCTTCTGGAATGCTCGTGAAGGGAGCGACAGTTGGACTTTCAGGTGCGGATGTGATGGTGCGTTATTTGAGGATTCAGCCATTACCTCCACCGAGGATGAAATTGGCGATGGAGTTTGAAATAGGAGAGATGAAGGAAAAAAGTACGGAGCCTCTGTGTGCTGATTATATAGTAAATCCGGTGCAGGATGTTACAGGCGATTTAACGGCAATGGTTGTGTTAGTGAAAGAAGCGGTAGCAGGGCAGCGCATTTCCGATTTACAGAGGCTTCGAATCTCTCCCCATTCACTTCTACCTAACTCATTTGCGCTCTTCAATACTTTTCTTTCTCTTAAGCAGTACGACCCTGATGGGAAATATCTTCTATTGGATATTGGGGCGGAGAATACATCGCTTGCGGTAGTGAAAGGAATGCGTCTTGTTGCGGCTCGGAGTCTTTCGATGGGCGGAAACCATTTCACTCAGTTCGTGGCAGATTCTCTGGGTATATCTTTTCAGGAAGCCGAAAAAGTAAAGAAAGAAGAAGGGGTTATCAAGAACAAGGGCTGGATATCTGAGAGACAGAAGAAAGTATCGGAGGCGCTCTCTCTTGCAGCGGATAGATTTTCAGGGACTCTTTCCTCTACTCTTTCTTTCTTAAAACGGCAGTTGAATTGGAAGGAATTGAAATTTGACAAGGTGCTTTTATTCGGAGGGGGCTCTGTTCTTGAAGGATTGAGAGGACACCTTGCGGAGTCTTTGCGGACGGAGGTTGAAACGGTAACCATAGTTCCACCGCCGGAAGACAAATACGCGGATGTTGACAAAAGACCCGCGTTGAGCGAGAGACTTCCGCCTGAAGACTTAAAAAGCGCGACGAACACAGGAGCAGAGTTTGCAGTTGCTGTTGGGCTTGCGCTTGCCGGAGCAGGAGAGCCGTTCGTCTCGCTTTCTCTGGTTCCAGATGCTATTCAGAAGCAGATTCTTTTTAAGGAACGAACGGTCTATTTAATAGCAGCAGGAGTGTTTCTTGCTCTCTTTTGCATTGCGATGGTTGTGAGTGCAAAGGTGGAAAAAGGAAGTTCAGTTAGTAAAAAAGAGGCGCTTGAAATGCGGATGAACGATGCGAATAACCAATTGGCTGATATGGAAAGGATGAGAAAAGAAGTGGAGTTACAGAAAGACGCTTTGAGCCATCTGACTCTTCTTCCTGATGTAAACCGTTCACTTGTGACTCTACTGTCAGATTTACGGAGAAAAGATGTTATACCTCCTGAGGTGACCCTTTCTTCGCTGTCTTATCGCACTCTTTCAGGAAAAAAGGATACGGAAAAGAATCCGGTGCAAAAACTTTCCGTGTACATTTCGGGGGAGGTTGTAGGCGAGGCAGGCTATGAAATGGATGCGGTGAGGAAGTTTTTAAGGGGGATTTCAAAGTTAGAATATGTGGCTTCTGCAAGCATAGATGCGTCGAAGACAGGAGAAGACAGGGCAAGAGGTCGTTACATTTTCAGCATTATTGTGGAGTTAAAGGAGAGATAAATATGGCGAAGACAGAACATAGACTTGTGAGGATAAAGAATTGGCTTTTTATAAGCGGTGGTATCGGAGTTGCTTTCATTTTCCTTTCGTGGTGGCTCTCTTGTATGGCGGAGGCGGAAGAACTTCGGCGTGAGAATCAGTCACAGAAGGCGGAGATAGAAGATATTGTTGCGAGACTCTCGGCAAGAGATGAACTTATAGGTTTACAGGAACTGTTTAAGAAACAGGCGCCTGAGATAATAAAGGCTGTGGGATTTGGAGTTGATTTTCCACCGACTCCGAAGGACATTTCTGAGGAAGTGTTTCTGAAGGATGAGGAGACGAAGAGACGGAAGGTGTTTGAAAAGACCTTGAAGAGAGCCGCTACCTCGGACCCGTCAATAGTTTACAGTATGAATTGGGATTTGGAGAACAGAATCAAAAATAAGATGACGGAAGACGAGATAGAAGAAATGAAGGCGCGGATAGTAGCGACGGACTATTTAGTGAACCGTGCGTTGGAATGCGGAATAACACGGCTGAATCAAATAGTTCAGACGCAGAGGATAGATGAGCCTCTTGAGAAACTCGAGAGAGTGATAGTGAGGTATCCGATAACTCTTCGGGTTAGTACGAAACTCGAGCCTTTGGTCTCGTTGCTTTTCTCAATCAGTTTGAAGAACCGTTTCTTGCAGATTCTCGAGTTGACCGTCGAGCAAGATATACACAGCGAAGGTTTTTTGCAAGCTACCATTGTTGTTGCGGTGGTGAGAATGACTGAGATGAAGGCAAAGGAAGGCGCAGGAGGGGCAGGAGAAGTTTCAAAAGATACAACGAAGACTCCGCCAAAGCAGCCTGTGCGTAGAAGGTATTAGAGAAGTAGAGGGATGGGAAATGAACTTAAACAAGGAAAAGATAGTTCTTGTAGTTAGTGTGCTTATGTTGGTGTTTGCGGTGTGGCAGGTGAAGAGTTCTGTTAGAGACCCTATCGAGTTACCTGAGATACCGCCCGTATCGGCAGATGTGCCGTCACCTGATGTTGACCTTGGAGTGGCGCGGCTTTTTGAAGATGGGGAGATAGGCAGGATTATAGGAGCAGGAGGAGATGCGTTGCGAAATCCGTGGAGACGATATGAGGGATTGGTTGAACCGAATGCTACGCTCATCCCGGTTCCAAAACCGCAGCCTGAAGTGCCTGTGTTTCTTAATCTACCGCTTTCAAATGCAATCTCTGAGACAAGGAGAAGACCATCCTCTTTCAGCCTATCGGACATAATGAGGGTGAAAGTATTAGACAAGCCTGAAGAAGAGAGTAAGGAGAAGGAGACAAATGAATAAGAGGGGCTTGATAGTCTGTCTATTTCTTTTGGTATTTGGTGTTAGTTTAAGTCTGCCTGCGTATTCGCAGGATACGGAAGAGATACCAGAGGTAAGAGAGTATGATTACATAATCCTTAAAGGGATGTCGAAACCGATTGTGGGATTGGTAGTGAGGCAGACGGATGAGTATTACTATGTGAAGTTGCGGGATTATGCGTCAGAGACAGAGATGCCGATAAAGAAGGACCAGGTTGTTGAGATAAAGTGGCATATGACCCCTGAGGATGCGTTGAATTTGAGAATAAAGAAGGCACAGACGACGCCGGAGGCATATCTTTCTGTTATTAAGTGGGCGCTCGGGTTCCCTGAGCTTTTTGAGCGGACGAAAGGCTTGTTGGTGAAGGTTGTGAAAATGCGTCCACAAAGCGTAGAACCCTATCTTATGCTTCTTAATTTCATAGAGCAGGATTGCGCGGAAAAAGGACGCACGATGACCGAATCAGAACGCGACATAATATTAGATGCGCTCGAGGCGTCCCTTCCTTTCAAACACCCGGTTCTTACAGCGCGATATGCGGCGATGCTGGTGGAGTTGGGACTTGGTAGGCAATCTTTCGCTCTGTTAAAAGAGTTTTACGATTCTCTTCCGGAAAATACCATCGCTTCGCACAGGAGGATTGTTGAACTTACGCTTGCAGAGGTTGCACTTTCTATGGAGAAATATGAGAGTGCGAAGCAGGTGCTTGACAAGTTGCTTGAACGCGAGCCAGATTGTTACAGGGCGCTTCTTTTGTCTGCGAAGGTGGCGCTTGAGAGTGGAAGACTTGACGATGCTACCACGATATTGGAGAAGTTGAAAACAATCGAACCGCCATACTGGGAGGTCTATTCTCTCATCGGAGCAGTTGAGTATGCGAAAGGCAACCTTCAAGCAGCAGAGGAAGCCTATACAACCGCATCGAGACTCTGCAAACCGAACGATGGGCTGATTTTCGATATGTCGCAGGTTTTGATACTGCAGGGGAAGGTCTATACAGCGAAAAAGTTGCTTGAAAGAGCGAAGGACAAGTCAGGCTGGCGTTATAATTGTTTAAGAGCACTTGCGGCTAAGATTGCGGGTGAAGGTGATGATGCGGTAGATTCTTGGTTAAAGAATGGGGCAGAGGCGGCGGATGCGCCTGCGTTTGCCCATTATCAGTATGCGGCTTTCTTATTAGGGAGAGCGAAACTTGATGATGCGATGAAGTGGGCGAAGAAGGCTCTTGAAGGCGGTTACGATTCTGCTGATGGGTTCCGGTTGATTGCACGGATTTACTGTGCGAAAGGAGATATAAAAACAGCTGAGAGATATTTGCTATATTCTCTTTCGTCATCACCACAGGATGCAAACACGCTTTGTATGCTTGCAGAGGTAGCGGTTATGAAGCGACGGTACAGTGATGCGTTAAAATACTTAACCGATGGGCTTGCGGCTAATCCTGAACATCTCGATTCTCTTAAAAGTTGTGCTTACATATATTACCTTTTGAACCGTTTTGCAGACGCAAGAGGCTATCTTGATAAAGCGAGTGCGATAGCGCCTAATGACCCTTATGTTTTACGCCTTAATAAGGCTCTCAGTGAGATCCAAAATCTCTTGTGCTGGCGTGACCTGTTCAGAAGGGCAGATTCTATTGATGTTGCAAACGGGTGGTCGGAGGAAGGCGAGCAGTTGGGGGTTGAGATAAAAATAAAGGATGGAAATCTTGTTATGGAAGGGACGCAGAAGGATAACGGAGATGTTCTTCTTACAAGGGCAGAGAATTTAAAGGGTTTTGTTCGGCTTGAGGCGATGTTGGACTTTACGGGGGCATTAGAGACGAATTGTGGTCTGAAGATACTCGTGCGTGATGCGAAAGGTAATCTTCAATCGTGGATAAATTTCATCAAAGATGCGAACGGCAAATTGCGTTACAATTACAGTAGCACGGGCGCACTTGATGGAGAGTTGAAAGACGCACCTGACCTTGGCGTCTGTCCGAACAAGGCAAAACTCGGAATAGAACTCGCTGACCAGAAGAGTAGCCTTTGGCGGTTCTATCTGGATGGGGAATTCGTCGGCGAGGTTAAGGCGGAAGGGGTCTTGAAAAGAGCAGGAAGCGGAGCGAATATATTTGTTGGTGTTTATGGACGCGCAGCGCCTATCAAGCAGTGGTCTCTCTCTTGCGATTATGTCTATGTCTTCAGGAGAAAGAGCGGTGAATGAAAAAGGTTTCACTTTGATCGAACTTCTCGTCGTCATTTTTATCTTGGGGATTCTTATCACTGTCGTTTCCGTTTCGTATGTCACTTTTTTAAGTAGAGGCAAAGTAGTGGAGACGCAAGAACTCATCAATAGGATTTGTGTAGCGCTCGATAGTTATCAGAGTGATGAGAGGTATGGAGGAGACTTTCCGCCGACTTCTCTTCGGGCATATGGTATAGTTACTAACGGCGTAAACGATGGAATAGAATCTGTTGTGGCTCATATTTTCAAACTCGTAGGCAATGAGACTTTTATTGGGGAGATAAAGGATAAGTTCATTGCTAATACAGATGATGATTCTTTGCCTGGTGGGTTTGACCCGAAGTGGATATTTCAAGACTTGAAGGCGCGAGAAATCGTCGACTCCTGGGGCAATCCTCTTATTTATTTTCACCATCGGGACTACAAGGACCCTCAGTCCTATATGACGAAATATAAGTTGGCAAACAAGAAATACATTTACGCAAAACCGCAGGTTGACAAGAAGAAAGGAATCTATCCGAACTGGAATAGTTATTTGCTCTGGTCATCCGGACCTAACGGAGAGAACGAGCAGGGGGGAAGCGATGATGTCTCCAATTTCAAGTAATCGTCCCGGCTTCACGATTATGGAGTTGATTGTCGTTCTTGCTATCATTACGATGCTCGTCGGTATTGGGCTTGGTGCGTACATCAGATTGTCAGCAGAAAGGACATTCGAGGGACACGCTACAAGTGTTGCAGAACTTCTCTCTCTTGGTAAAGTGATTTCTCAGAGAACGAACTCGCCTGTGATGGTGCAGTGTGACCCTTATGAAAACAGTGTGCGTGTTGTGCGAGAAACGACTATAACGCTTTTTCGTTTCGAGGATGTAAGCGGTGGAACGGTTACCGGAACTGGCGGTATGGAGGGTTTGATAAAGAACGCGCAGAGTGTAGCAGGTTACATAGGAATGGGACTTGAGTTTGGAACGCAAGAAGGATTGAAATGCTCGAACAGTTATGTGGAGTTTTCGTCTAATTATCTTTTGTCTCCTCCAGGAGGACTCTTAATTGAAGCCTGGATATACCCAGGAGACTTTAATGGCGAGAGATTCAAACAACTTCTCGGCAAAACCTCAGAAGATGAGAAGGAGAATAAGACAAAGACTAAAGAGAAAGACACTTTCAAGAAGAGATATTTGGAAGAACATCGGTTTTACATAGTCGAGTTGCGAGAGGCTTACTATCTTCGGCTGACGGAATCTTATGCTCTTGAGTTCGGAATCGTTCCTGAGGAGACTGCATATCCGTTTAGGACAAGGAATGGCGTAATAAAGGCGAATATGTGGAACCATATTGTTGTAAGATACGAAGTGGACGATTTGAGAATCTATGTAAACGGAGTGAATGTTTCGGTCTTTTGGGTAAGCGACGAATATCGTATGATACCGCTTTATAAAATGAAGGAATCGCAAAGGGAGTTGACGATGCCGAAAAGGATTCCTGAAACGGACCAGCCGTTTTACATAAGCGCGCCCGGGGATTCTTTTTATGGTGTGATTGACGAGGTCCGCATTGGCGCGATTGCCCCTGTGGAGGAGTATGTGATTCCTTCAAGTGTTCATCTTATGGGGACGAAGAAGAGAATCTACTTCAATGCGAAAGGTGAACTTGACCCTTATTATCATTCCTCTGATGAGGTGGTTCTTTTGACGGACAGATTCGGTTACAAACCGCCGCCTGAGGAGAAGGGCGGGTTTTCAGAAGGCGGTTCTTTGAACGCACCGCCTACACCGGAACAGGCGGAAGAACTCAAAAAGGAAGAAGAGAAACAAGAGACGGATGACAGAGACTCGAGAATGGCGATTTTACGCGTGAGCGCAAGCGGAGAGGTAAGTCTTTCTTTTATGAGGTGGAGTAAATATTTCGGGGGAGGAAAAGATGAAGAATAGAAGGGGACTGAAAAGAAAAGGATTTGCTCTCGTTCTTGTGTTGGTCGTGCTGACGGTTCTTGTTGTGGTGGGGCTTCCATTTGCGATTGCGATGGGACGGTATAGGAAGGCAGCCTCGATGTTACCTGCGGTGGCGCGAGCGAAGTATGCGGCTCTTGGGGCAATGAACCATGCAATTGCATCGCTTTGGCGTACACATTCCTCATCTGAAATTGAGCAAGTACTGGCAGGCTACGAAGTGGAAGGGATGACGAAGACGGGCGCGTTTGAGACCCCAGACAGCGACATACCTGATGAGGAGTTTGTGCGAGATGCTCCGCAGGTGACGGTTGACGAGAATGGCACTCCTGTTGATACATCTAACCCGAAGGGGCTGATGTGGTGGTCGCAGATAAGCGACGAGCAAGGGAGGATAAATGTGAACTCTGCACCTCCGTGGGTTGTCGCGAGTCTGTTTGGAGTAACGCAACTGACGAAGGACATAACTGAAAAGGACAAGGAGATTGAGTTAGACGACGCTTCGTTTCTGTTTAGTGACGACGATGAGGAGACTGTTGATGGTTTTATCCGCGTTGACAACGAATACATCGTGTATCGGCATATAGAAGGCAACACGCTTAAAGGTTGCCTTAGAGGAATGTTCCTTGACCCTGCGAAGCACAAAGCAGGCGCGATTGTGTGGGATGGAAAACCGTTTAAGGTTTCAAGCCATCGGATAATGGCGAATCCAAATGCTCTCACTCTTTTTCCTACTCCTCAGGCGATAAGGGATGTCGCCCGCTGGACGCGGTTCTCTGCGATTGCAGATGCGCTGAAATACCGCAGATTTTACCTCGAGAAAATGAAAGAATACGGAGTGACGGAGCGGGACCTCGAAACGGCAGGAATCAATCCACAGGCGATAGCGGCACCTGAGCGTGACCCTAATAAGCCACTTCCCTCACAGCAGGTCGTTGAAATGTTAAAGAATCTTGGAGTCGATGCTGAAAAACTCGGAAGAGTATTAGACGATTCCGATGCGGCGCAACTGATGGGAGCGATTGGACGCTATGCGAGAAGAATATGGGAGGGGGCGAGAGGTCCGCGCCAGCCGGGTCAGCAGACTCCACAGATTCCTGAAGAATATTTGAAAAAATTTAATGAGTTCGTTGGCGCATTGGAGAACTATTACCAAGAGAAGAACAAGTTTATGAAAGACTATCTGCCTGAAGCGTTAAAAGATATTAAACTTCTGAAGGATGTGCTCGAACTGGAGACTATAGACGCCTTTGTTTATAAAAAGATAGCGGATGAGATAACGACATACTCGTATCGTGCGCGGGACTGGAGCGACCCTGTGATGGTTGTTGCCGATTTTCCACAACAGGATTCTGATGGGCTTGTGAACAGACGAAGGATAAGCATTGCAGGAGACAGACATTTCTTCGGACGCGGGACGGTTGTTAGAGTTTATGATGCGACGAAGGAGGAGTTTGCGATAGTATCAGGAAGAGCGGGTGGAGAACTTTATCTTGAAAATGAGTTGAAGAACGACTACACGGCAGGCGCGGCTTGGGTTTCTGCGATGTTCCGCCATCCAGTAAACATCAACAGTTGTTCGGATGCGGTCCTCAAAGCGCTACTTGTGGGAATCAGATATTTCAATTTCGAAGATATGCCCGAGATTGTAAAACTGTTCAGAAAGACGATAAATCCTGATGAACCCGAGCCGGAGTTCGAAGTCGTTACACCTAAGGAAGCAGACGCTCTGGTCAAAAGAATAAGAGAGAAGCCGCCGAAAAGCCATCAGGATTTGCAGGCGATACTCCAGGAAGCGCTTTCTGCGGGTGAAATATCAGAAACCGATGCGGATGCGATTTTCAGAAATGCTGTTAATCCTAACGATCCGGCTCTGATTGTTTCGACTATGCCTTTCTGTTATCAATCGTATGATATTTTTCGCATAGACGCGTATGGATTAGTGAACAGTCCGAGTGGCGAGGAGTTAGCGCGTGCGCATATCAGAGCAGTTGTGGATATTGCTCCACCAAGAAGACTCATCTGGCGTTTGGATAGTCAGAACGATTTCTGTGATGGACTCGTAAGAAGATATGACCCGAACTCGGGGAGCAAAATTCTTTACGCTTACTCTGATAGGGATGAGAGGTTTCTTGTTACATCGCCTAATGACCTGATTCCATATGAAGGTGAGCAACAGCAGACAACGGTTCAATTCCCTTCTTATAGCCACGACCCGAAGGATGGTGACATAAGGATTGAGACAGGGGTGATGGCGTCAGGTAACAAGTACACGAAGCATTACGAGCACACTCTTGACGGTGAAGATATAGGTAATCCACTTGTAATCAATCCATCCCAGCATTTGCCTACGCAGGCTATTAGGGCAGGTGGCGGAGGTGGTGGCAGGGGAGGCGGGGGCTCGAGACTTACTGGACTTGCGCCAGGATATTTTGCCTGCTGGTTTAAGCCGAAGTTTTCGGGCGGTGTCCATTATTTCTTCGATTCAGGCGGCAAGGGTGATTACGAAGACAGAATTTGCTTATATTATGATGGAGATGAGATTGTTTTGGCGGTTGCGGACGCTACATTAGAGCGAACTGCACAGGAGATGCGCGCACCATTTCTGTTTACACCTGACACTTGGTATCATATAGCGGCGTCTTGGCGTGGCGTTGAATACGGAGATTTGTGCATATTCGTTGATGGAGTTCCTGTCGGCAGACATACGAATTTTACGAAGTTGGCTCAGGCGATTGACAATGAGACGGTAGAGATACAGGTGGAGAATGTGCATGACCTGCCTATACCATCACCTGACCCTTCTACGAAAACGATTCCTGTGATTCGGGTCGGTGACGAGGCGATGGAAGTGCTCAAAATAGACGGAAACAAATTGACTGTGCGCGGAACCGTTGTGATGCAGTCGAACCCTGATGGCTCAACGACGCAGAAGACTGTTCGAGCATCCTGCCGCGGGACGACTGCGAGGAATCACGACCAAGGAACTGTGGTGACGGTATTCGGATATTCGAATCAACTCGCTGAGGATATTCTTGTTGGCGGTGCGACTCTTATGTATCAGTTGCCTTTCCCGACGCCATTCTCCTTTGTTAAAGTGCCGAGAAAACCAGGCGTGTTGAATCCTCCAAGAGGAATAAAGTCAACGGATACGGAAATCCCTCTCGTTTCGACTGCGGACTTCCCGAATGATGGAATTGTGCTTATTGAGGACGAGTTGATTCATTATACATCAAAGGATGACAAGGAGAACAAACTATTAGGATGTACGAGAGGAGTCGAAGGCACGACTGCTGCCGACCATTCTAATGGGATGGTTGTTACTCTTATCTCGATTGCTGTTACCAAGACGGACGACTATAAAGAAGATGGCTATATCCAGTTGGATGATGAGTGGCTTAAATACAGGAAAGCGAAGGATGTGAATCTCCGCTCTAAATACTTCATAATGGCAAGGAGTTCGGGTGGCGGAGGCGGCTCACCTGCAAACGATGCGAGGATGCAGGAAGGGACAGTACCTGGCACCCATAGTCAGAATACGAAGGTCATTCCTGTTTTTAAGGTAAGAGGACCGCAGTGCGGTATAGGTGATATAGTTACAGTATTAGACCACAGCGGACAGACGCCTGAGAAAGTTGAGATGAAAATAAACCACTCATCGAACAACTGGGTTGCGTTTACGGATTTCGTTCCGAGGAAGTTTACGCCGAGTCCATTTGGCAGAATCTTAAAGTTTCCATCAGGCGAGTTGCCGACTTATGTAGCGCCACAGGGATATATCGGTGCTTGCGCAATTGGAACAGCGGCAGGCTCGCTTACTCTGGAAGCCAAAATAGACGAGGTTGCCATATCAGCGGCTAATACGCCTTTCTTAAGACCTACTGCGACGATTCAATCTAACGACAATTCTATGCAGGCAACAATCGGCGCTATCAATCCTGCGGCTATACAAGGGATGCAGATGAATTGCCTTATGCGGATAGATGACGAGATAATAGGAATATTAGGTGATGCAAGGCAGATTTTGAGTGGAAGCGCGAGGATTATCCGCGGGGTATTCGGCACAGTTCCTGATTTGCATTCTTCCGAATCGAGAATCTATGTTCTTCCATTTCCGACCGCAGCACCTTTTAACGGCAACATCTCTCAGCAAGACGCTTCGATTCCAATACAGGTAAGCAGGCAATCTCCTATACCAGTGATTGGCTACATAGCGGTCTGGAATGATAGCGGGTTCGAAGGACTTCTGCCTTATCGTGGTGGGCGGGGCGGAATCCGTAGATTCCTCGATTTCTACGGACAGCCTGTTTTTAACTCGGCTTTCGGCTCGCCTGCTGTTACTAATACGACAGATTCTCTCGGAGTTTTCATCCCATTCCGTTACTATGACCTCTATCAGAGGGGGGTCTATTCGAACGAAGGCGTGTTCTTCCATGCGCACAAAAAGCTGAACAATGCGTTCATAAGCAGGATAACTTGGGATGCGACGGTTCCTCAAGGTTGTATAATGAGGGTGCAGGTGCGGGTAGACGGACAACCCGGGTGGGAGACGCAGCCTGATAATACTGCTGGGAAACGAGGTGTTCTGTTTGAGTTTACCGACCCTAATGAACCGAATAGAATCGAACTAAACGCTGATATGGTTGAGATCAGAATCTACTTTACATATATTGACGGTGCATACAATGCGGGCTTATGGAAGGATACTCCTGTTTTGCGCTCTGTTACGCTTGAATACTACAAACAGCCGATTATCCGTTCGTTTGAGGTGTTGTCGAGGTGAACCGTGTTCGAAAAGGTTTTACTCTTATCGAGTTGATGATTGCAATTTCGCTGATTCTTTTGATTGGCACATCTGTTTCCGCGATCCTTTCGCGTTCTATGAGCATATGGAGGCAGACGCAGAGGAAAATGCTCGTTACACACAGAGCGAACGCAATATTGAACCGCCTTCAAGACGACTTGATGTCACTTCATATTGGTAGTGGTTATCCTTACGATAGCGGTAACAATCAAGTCTTTCGGTGCGATTTCGGTTCTGATGGGTCTCTTCGGTTGCGGTTTATTCGCACGCTTCCGCTCGAGTGGAATTTTCTTGCACAGGAAGCAGGCTCGCTGTTAGGTGCCTCGAAGCGGATTGACGGGATAGAAGACGCTTTTGAAGCCATTGAAGGACAACTTATGTCAACATCGGGGCTATGTGAAGTTGCTTATGTGTTTAAGAGAGAACCTGATTTTGCGCTTTATCGAGCCGTGAATGCGCCACCAGGTGGTGAAACTTCTCTGTTTGTAGAGCGGAACTTGGCGGTTGATAGCGGGCGTTTTACGCGGCTCTCATCAGGTGTTCTCCTTTTTGCGCTGGAGTTCTGGACATCGTATACCGATACTTGGGATGAGCGTTATCCTCCACTCATCTACAAGAAAAAAGGTGAAAAAAGCGGTCCTCTTGTCAGTTGGGATTCGACCCGTTCGCAGAATCTTCCTTCTCTGCATAGTGGCGATTTTCGATACTATCGGCTGTTTAAGGACGCCTCTTCGGAAGCGAATCCTTCTGACGATGTATTTCCGAGGGCTGTGCGAATCGTGATGGTTATCGCCGAAAGCGGAGATGGTGCAGTGACGAAAACGAGCCGCATTTTCAGTGAAGATTCGACGATTCTTTATGTCAGAGATGGTGCGCTGATTCCTGAGACTGCGAAATATATTATGGTCGGCGACGAATGGATGGAGATTGAAAAAGTCGAGCGCGATGCGGTTCACATTAAACAAGGCGCAAGAGGCTTGTTTGGCACCCCACAGTCCACCCACAATGGTGGAGAGGTCGTCCGTATCGGGATTCCTTTCATCCGTGTGGTTACATTGCCAGGTTGCGTTGATGACTGGACAGAGCAGATACCGAAATAGAGATGTCAAACTGCAAAAACAAAGCGGTTTCACTTTACTTGAAGTGCTCATCGCTATGGCAATAATGATAGTCGGCATTTCAAGCGCACTCGTGCTTTTTTCTACTGCCGCTTCGCTTCAAGGTGAGACGACGCTTTTACATCGGATGAGCGACTTGGCGGATACTCTTTTTTCGGAGACTGCCGCACAGCTTAAAAGCGGTGTGGATTTAAAAGCAATCGCGGTCAAGGATGCGACCCATCCCGACTTTCCGCGCTTCAAATACTCAGTCACAATCATTCCGCTTGATGATTTCGAAGACGAACTGTTCGTTTGCGCGGACATTTACTATCTATGGCGTGGGGAGAAACGCACATACAGATTCTCTACAATACTCTTACGCTATCTCGGAACCGACTCGATTCGTCCGACCTCTACACCCAGCAAATGACAGAATTCCTACGGATACGGCGACCAGGTTAGTTCATACCAATCCAGCAATGGAGTCACAGCCGGGTCGACAGTTCCCAAGTTGAACTGAAACCGTATTCTTCCGCGCGTGTTTACATCAACATTGCTCATATCAATAGGATTGTTAGCCGATACATCAATACCCGTTGTTGAATTTGGTAGTCCGCCTAACTCAGAGTCAGGAATCGGCTGCCAGTTAGTGCCATCCCAGTATTGAATCTGGACTGTTATCGCCGTGCCTGTCGGGATATTTGCGCCGACCGCAAGCGTCTGGTAATGGTCAATCTGCGAAACAGTAGCAGGCTCGATTTGGACTGTGACAGCATTGCCAAGTAAATTATATCCGCCTGTGCTTATGTATGTCTCAAAATGTGCATCCCAATTATTGTGGTCTGTCCAGTTAGTTCCTCCGTTTGTTGAATCGCAAAATCTTCCACCACCGTAAGGGTTACCAGCACCGCTTCTCGCCCACGAGAACCCTGCGTCCGAATCGCCTGATACAACAATCGCATACTGCGTTCCGTTGGTTAGATACGCTAATGAAATGAACGGAACATTAATCCAAGTCCAGTTTGTTGCTCCAACATAACGGGTTGAAGTCGCATAAATTGTAGTTCCAGGCACATTACCTGTTACATTTCTAATCTGAACGGTCAGATTACCGCCACTTGTTACTCGAAGGTATAGTCTAACACGGGAGAGATAACCTGCGGTGCCACAGGTAAATACTTGCGCAAGCCAAGTGTTTCCTCCGAAAGCGGATGACTGTAACCCTGCGTTGTTCCTTTGGTCAAGCGCGTCGGCTACTGTGCGTGCAAGCCGTATTACTCCTAACTCGGGGACATGGATTGTGTTTGACAATGTGACATTGTTTGCGTTGTTGAAATCGTCACGAACACTTGTCACCTGAACTGTTAGCGATAGGTTTTTTGTATCAGTGATTCCGTTTGCGTCTGTGACCACAACACGCACAGTATAAGGAGAGCCAGCAGCAGTGCCGACGGATGGTGTTCCTGTTATCTCACCTGTTGTTGAGTTGATGCTTAACCAAGCGGGCGTTGGGGGGATTGTAAAGTGTAGCTGTAAGGTGGGGTGCCGTTATCCGCCTGTATAGTTGTTGAATATGCGAACCGTTCAAACGCAGTCGGTATGCTTGCCGTCGTTATCTGCACTTTCGTGATTGTTACGGGGAAGTCCTTTGAATCGCTGTCGCTCGTTACATTGTCCGTCACGGTTACGGTGAAAGTGTAGTTACCCTGTTCGCCGAGTTGCGGTGTTCCAGTGATTACGCCTGTTGAGGTGTCAATTGAAAGAGAAGGAGGCGCGCCTGAAAGCGACCAAGTGAAGTCTCCTGAGCCACCTGTTGCGTCAACATCCGCGGAATAGGATGCACCAACTACTCCGTTAGGCAGTGACGCTGTTGAAATCCGTAAGACCTCATAAATATGTATAGTAAAATCCTTGCTATCGGAGGATGGCGGTGTGTTTGAGTCTGTCACGGTTACAGTAAAGGTGTAATTTCCTGCGGTTGTCGGGTTACCGCTGATTACTCCGCTTGCCGAATCGAGAGATAGTCCTGGAGGAGTGTTACCACTCCAACTCCAAGAAAGCGTTCCAACTCCGCCAACAGCCGTCAAAGTCTGATTATAACTTGCGTTTACATAACTGTCAGGCAGACTCGTTGTAGTTATAAGAAGAACGAGTTTGATTGTAAGTGGGATATCGGCGGTGTCGCTGTCACCTGTTACATTGTCCGTCACGGTTACCGTGCAGGTATAGGAGCCTTCATCTCCTACTTGTGGCGTTCCGCTGATTACGCCTGTTGAGGAATCGATTGAGAGCGCTCCTGATGGAATCGCAGGTGTTGTAGCGAGCGACCAAGTGAAGTTACCTGAACCGCCTGTTGACTGAACCTGTTGAGAATATGGAATGGCAACAGTCGCATCAGGTAGTGTTGTCGTTGAAATCTGCAAGTCTTCATAAATATGTATAGTAAAATCCTTGCTATCGGAGGATGGCGGTGTGTCTGAGTCTGTCACGGTTACAGTAAAGGTGTAATTTCCTGCGGTTGTCGGGTTACCGCTGATTACTCCGCTTGCCGAATCGAGAGATAGTCCCGGAGGAGTGTTACCACTCCAACTCCAAGAAAGCGTTCCAAGTCCGCCAACAGCCGTCAAAGTCTGATTATAACTTGCGTTTACATAACTGTCAGGCAGAGACGCAGTCGTTATAAGAATCGGCTTAATTGACATCGTGAACTGCTGGTCGTCCGTGTCGCCATCCTTGTCTGTTACGGTTACAGTGAATGTGAATTTGCCGCCTGATGTCGGAGTGCCTGTAATCTCGCCTGTGCCCGGATTCAAACTCAACCCTGCCGATTCAGGAGTATTCCCATTCCAAGACCAGTTCAGTGGAGTTGTGCCTCCTTCGTATTGAATCGTCGTCGCTGGATAAGGCTGGTTTATGCATCCATCTGGTAATGTCGTTGTTGTTATTCTTATTCCGACGATGTGAAGTTGATACGAACGACTGCCTTTCAGTTTTGCGTTTGCCGTATCGGTTGCTTCAACAGTCACACTGAAATCGCCGCTTGCGGTTGGTGTTCCTAAAAGTTGCGCAGAAACATCGTCAAATATCAACCCTGCAGGAAGTCCTGTGCAAGTCCAGTTATATGTTCCGCTTCCGCCTGTTGCGCTGAACTGAACAGTCGGATATGAGACATTTTTTATCCCCTCGTTCAGGGTCGCAGGCGAAATGGTCAAGACAGGTGTGCGTCTCTTTTTGTGTTTTTCTCCTTGCAGGAGCCATATCGCTACGCCAATTGTCACAGGATGTCCACAGCCTGCGAGAAATCCTATCAACAAGATGGATAAAAGAACCTTCTTCATAATAGTTCCTCCTCCCCGTTAAACTATTTGCTTTCCTCTTGCGGCTGTTCATTGCTACCTTTCAAATTATCGTAGTTAACCTTCGCCGCATCGAATCTCGCCTTTGCTGTCTCTTCCTTCTTTTTCGATTCCTTAAGCCGTTTTTCGAGTTCTGAAATTTTGTCTTTCAGTTCTTTAACCGCAGTTTCCGCTCCTACAAGTTCAGCCTTCGCTTTTACCATCTCCGTTTTTGCTGTCTCAACATCTTCACCTTTCGCTTTGTTGAGTTTATATTCTGCTTCAATGAGCCGTTTCTTCGCTTCAAGTGCAGCGTTTTCCTTCTCTTTGAGTTCGTCGTTCTTCGTTGATAGTTCCTGTTCTATGTTTTTAACTTCGTTGCTCGCTTCGTTATACGCCGCCTCCGCATCTTTTAGTTCCTTCTCCGCAGATTCAAGGAGTTTTGCCCTCATCTCCTTTTGGGCTTGTTCGTATTTTTGACGTGCACCTTCTAATCTCTCCTTTGCAGTCGCTTCCTCTTTTACAAGTGCTTCTTGCTGTGCCTTCAAGTCTGCAATCTCTTTCTCCAACCGTTCAAGGTTTTCTTTTGCTTTATTCAGTTGTGCATCTAATTCTTTCCTATTCTTGTTTGCCGCTTCCAACTCTTTCTCGTCCTTCGCGGCGCCGACTGCCTCTTCCGCTTTCTTTAACTCCTCCGTCAGTGATTGAACATCAGATTCTGTCTTCGTCTTTTCCTCTTCTTTCGCACTTAAAAGATTCTTTGCCTCTTCAAGTTTCTTAACAGTGTTGTTGTATTCTTCTTCCGCCTTCTTATATTCCGCCTCAATCATCGCGTAACGGTTCTTCTCATATTCCGCCTTATACGCTTCAAAATTGAGTTTCACATCCGCGAACCGTTTTATTTCGTAGTTCGACCAAAACGGAACGATTGGGAAGAGAATCACAAGATACGGATGGAAAGCGAACTTCGGCGTCAAAACCGTTTCAAAATCAGGATAGCCTGGATGAGTAATCTTAACGCGGTAGTTCTTACACTCCTTGTCGAGAATGAGAACGACAGGCGTCGTTAGTTGGACGGGTGAATGAAAGGCAAGCGCCATACCGTCGGAAGTTTTCACCGCAGCAGGACTGAGCGTACTTATTCCGCCTTCTAAGATTACTGTCGCTCCCTCAGGTTCGGTCTCGATTTTCACTTCCTGGTATCTGCCGCCGTAGCGCATTTGCGCGCAACCTATTCCAATGACCAACGGAATAACAAAAATTACACTATACCAACGCATATGAACGCCTCCCAAAAGCTAACAAATCGATAATATATATCATCTCATAAAAAAGACGGCTTGCAATAGAAAAAGTCACATAGGGAGAGGATTTCATTCCTCTCGAATTAAAGAAGAGGCGTTTTAATTTTATGTTTTTTAGCAAATTTAAGTGCTTCTTCGTAGCCTGCGTCTGCGTGGCGCATTATCGCTGTTGCTGGGTCGTTCGTCAAGACGCGCTCGATTCGAACAGCGCAATCTTCGCTCCCCTCGGCTACCATTACGAACCCTGCATGAATCGAATAGCCGATCCCGACACCGCCACCGTGATGAATACTCACCCAAGAGGCGCCGGAGGATGCGTTCAATAGTGCGTTTAGCAGTGGCCAATCCGCGATTGCGTCAGAACCGTCACGCATTTTCTCGGTTTCGCGATTCGGTGACGCAACGGAACCGCCATCCAAGTGGTCTCTGCCGATGACGATTGGCGCTTTTAACTCGCCTTTCTTTACCATCTCGTTCAACTCAAGTCCAAACTTCGCTCTCTCTCCGTAACCTAACCAGCAGATTCTCGCAGGCAGACCCTGAAACTTCACCTTCTTCTGCGCCAAATTTATCCATCTTTTCAGAATCTCGTCTTTTGGGAATAACTCTAATACTTTCGAATCGGTTTTGTAAATATCTTCTGGTTCTCCCGAAAGTGCAACCCATCTGAACGGTCCGCGTCCTTCGCAGAACATCGGACGAATGTATGCTTCGATGAACCCTGGATATGCGAACGCATCGGCGAAACCTGCTTCTTTTGCGTGCCCGCGGAGGTTGTTCCCATAATCGAATGTGACGGCGCCTTTTTTCATTAACTGAACCATTAGCGAACAATGGCGCCCCATACTCTCAAACGACATTTTGATATATTTCTCTGGGTTGCTCGCTCGCAGTTTTAGTGCTTCTTCAAAAGGAAGCCCTTGTGGAACATAGCCTCCGAGCGGGTCGTGTGCTGATGTCTGATCTGTTAATAAATCGGGGACGATTCCGCGCTTTAAGAGCGCTTCGAGCAAATCCACCTGATTAGCGACGACACCGAAAGAGCGGGCTTCTTTCCGCTCCTTCGCTTCGAGTGCAGCATCAATTGCTTTACCGATGTCCGCGAACATCTCATCGAGATACGCTGTTTCGAGACGCCGTTTTATGCGCCGTTCGTCAACATCCGCTCCTAAGAATACTCCTTCGTTCATAGTCGCTGCGAGAGGCTGTGCACCGCCCATACCTCCGAGTCCGCCCGACACAACAAGCCTTCCTTTCAGTGAGCCGTTAAAGTGTTTCCGCGCCGCCGCCGCAAGTGTCTCGAATGTCCCCTGTAAGATTCCCTGCGTCCCGATGTATATCCAACTTCCCGCTGTCATCTGTCCATACATCGTTAGTCCAAGCGCTTCAAGCCTGCGAAACTCATCCCAAGTAGCCCAACGCGGAACAAGATTAGAATTCGCTATCAATACCCGTGGAGAATATGGATGCGTCTTGAAGATACCGACCGGTTTTCCACTCTGGACAAGTAAGGTCTCGTCGTTATTAAGGTTTTTAAGCGCTTTTACGATTGCCTGAAAACACTTCCAGTTACGCGCCGCTTTGCCTGTCCCACCGTAGACAATCAACTCCTTTGGATTCTCCGCAACCTCCTCATCGAGGTTGTTCATAAGCATCCGAAGCGCCGCTTCCTGATGCCACCCCTTACAAGATATTTTGTTACCTCTCGGTGCCTTTATCGGCTTATAATCCATCTCTCTTTCCTCCACAGTTCTTCGGTTTGATTCTACACGCTCATTCGTCAATATTCAATCTGTTAGACTTGTTAAATGCGGACTGAATGGGTAACCGTTGTTGACACTGGAAAAAGGATATGGTATAAGTGGAATAGTATATTTCTTCAGGGCAGGGCGAGGGAAGGAATGGTAAAGCAGATTCTTAAATGGCTTTGTGCCGTTTGTATTGTTTTCGTAACTATAGGCTTTTCTCTTTACATTGACAAGACCTTAATCCTGTCCGAGAGGACTCTTAAATACTGGTTGTTAGCCGTTGCGGGCAGGTACATTGACGCGAATATTAACATTTCGAGTATAAAGGTATCGTTTGATGAAAGGTCATTAGGGATAAAAGGTGTATCGTTTGTAAGGATGAAAGAAGGATTTTTCTCTGCGAATGCGGAGGATATGAGAATTTTCGTTGACTTAGAAGAAAGAGCGCCTTGCTTCGTAGTTTTGGAGAATCCGTCTGTTCGCCTCCAATTTGGAGAAGGATGGAAACTGCCGTTTGATGGATTGCTCAAAGTTAAAGGAAAGGGAGAGGGCAAAGGCAGGGTAAAACTACCGAGTGTAAGCGTTAGGAATGCGGAAGTCTCTCTACTTCTTTCTGGTGGAAGGCGGCAGATGAAAATTCGCGGGACTGATTTGCTTGTTCTTCAGAATCCAAGCGGCTCCTCTACAGCTTATCTTCAAGTTGCTGATGGTTCCTTCGGACACTTGTATGGCTGGGTTGATTTTGACGAGAATCTATCTCCTTTAAGATTCCTTCTTGTCGGAGACGGAATCGATATTAGGAGCCTCTTGGGGCTTATCCCTTATGATGTGGAAGAATCTCTTAGGAAGTTTGAGTTCGGTGGAAATATGCGAGTGTTGGTGAGGGGAGAGAAAAGAGGGGAAGATTTCAGGATTAGTATTTCAGCAAATATCAAAGACGGGTCTTTGATGCCTCCGATTGTGCAGAGCAAAGTGGAGCAAGTGCAGGTGGCATTAGAAGGGAGCTATGAAGGTGGTAGGCTGACGGCGGAGATAGTCGGAAGATGCAGTTTGGCTCTTGGCTGTAAGGCAGCGCTTGGCGGCAGTCTCTCTTATGAGAAGGAGAACGGTGTAAAAATAGAATGTGAAGCGTATGTGCCGGTTTTGACATTCGATAAGCGCCTATATGAGGCGGTGCCGAAGGATTTGAAGAATGTATATGATATGTTATCGCCACTTGGGACCGCGGAGTTGAGAATTAACTTTTGCTATAAGCAGGGAGAGAAGGAGCCTGATGCGACGGTTGTGATAAAGCCGCGTAAGGATGCGAGCCTATCAGCGAAATGGTTTCCTTATCGGATAGGGGGAATAGACGGACAGGTTGTTTATCACCACACGGCAAGAACAGTTAGATTTAGGGGAACGGTTGAGCAGGGAAGGATGAGGGTCTTAAGTTCTGGTAGGGTTGAGACAGACAGTGGGAAGGTTGAAGTAGAAGTTTGTGGCTCGCAGGTGGCAATGAACAAAGATATATTGTTTGCGGTACCGCAGAGTGCGCGGAACATACTGAACGATTTACAAATTGATGGAAGTGTTGACTTCTACCTTGAAGTGTTGGGGAGCAAGAAGGGAACTGATTTCCTTGTGAACATATTTCCGAAAGGTGGTATCAGAATTAAGCCTAAGCAGTTTCCAGTTAGCGTAACCGCAGTTGAGGGGACGGTTTCAATAGACAACAGTGGGGTACAGATTAGAGCGGTAAAAGGGGACTTATGCGGAGGTTGTCTCCTTCTTGATAGTCTGTTCATTCCGTTTGCAAAAAGTGGGGATTTGGCTGTAAATCTCGGGATTTGTGGGGTAAAAGTTGATGATTCTCTTTTCGGAGTCGTTTGCGATAAATTTGGACTTGATAGGAAACAATGGAAGTTAGGCGGCAATGTTGATGGGACATTTCAATTGATGGTGTCGGATGGCTCGATGAAGCAGTTTGGGTATCTCCGACTGAGGGATTTCAATTTTCGATTTGCGGAATATCCGGAATTGCGGGACGGTTCAGGCGTGTTGACGATTTCACCCGCGGGGTTGCGGATTGAATGGGTGAGAGGACGCGCTGGGGGCGGGGCGGCTTGCGCTTGGGGTGAGATTTTTCAGAAAGACGGCTCCACAGCAATAAGAATGCGAATCGACGCTTACAATCTGCCGCTTGATGCCAAGATTCGTGAGATTCTACCCCCTTCTATCCGAGGAGTATGGGACAGTTTCAAGCCATCGGGTCATTCAGATTTCAGTTGTATGCTTGATGGCGACATAAAGGATATTGGATGCCGAATAGAGTTGGTTCTCAAAAATGTGACGGCGGTTCCAGTATGGTTTCCGTATCGGGTGCGTGGAGTAAACGGCGGAGTTGTAATTGATGTTAGAAAAGAGCGTATTGAGTTTTCGGATATTGAAGCGGAAGGCGGGACGATAAATATCAGCGGCTCGTCTGTCTCAACAAAAGGTGGAAGACAGACGGAGATTGGAGTAAGACTTGTAGGACTCTCGTATGACGAACGGCTGCAAGATGCATTGCCCAAGGATGTTTCTTCCGTTCTTCAAACTATCGGGTTTGCTGGTCTGCTGAGTGGGGATGTTGGCGTAAAAGTGGATGAAGGAACAGATGGAAACAAGACGAAGGTTGACCTGAATCTGCGTATTTCGGATGGTATGCTCAATCCCGGCGGAGTAAGGGTAGAGAATTTCAACGGTGCAGTGCAGTTATCTGTGCTTATTAAGGATGGGAAGACGGTTCTTTCGCCTCTTAAATTGGACTTGACCGCTCTGAAAGTCGAAGGAATAACCATCAATCGTCTGGCGACGGCGTTGAATATCACGGAAGAGAAAGTGACAGCGGAGAAAATAGAAGGAGACATTTACTGCGGGAAGATAAGCGGAGACTGTGATGTTGTTCAAGCAGAAGGTAAGACAGAGGTAGTTCTGTCGCTTGCCGTGAAGGATGTAGATGTGAGGTCGGCGGCCGAGAGCCTCTTCGGAAAGGAGATGAAAGAGGCTACGGGGCGAGGTAGGCTCTGGCTAAACAGTTTGAGGATAACAAGCGGAAAGGCAGGCACGAACATTGAGGGACAAGGAAAAATAAGATTGGCGGATGCAAATGTTTGGGAAGTGCCCTTCTTTTCTTTGCTGGTTAAGACTCTTTCTCTCGGTGCCCTAACTGTACCGTTCAGTAAAGCCGGATGCGAGTTCACCTTGGGCAACGAATTCGTGAAGTTTGAGAATGTCTATTTCGAAAGCGCTGTCGTTTCGCTGTCAGGTAAAGGAAAATTGTGGTATGGAGGAAGACTCGATTTCAAATTCGCTGTAGAATTGTTTGAGGCAGTTACCAAGTGGATTCCTCCTCTTTCGTGGGTGAAGAACTTCGTCGTAGGCAATATAGTCCAGATAAAAGTAAGGGGAACTGCCAAAAAACCCTTGATAATCTTAAGACCTTTTATGCCGATAGAAGATTTCTTTAAAGGTGACTAATCAGCGCTTTTTCGATTAGTCTTCTTTTTTACGAAGACGGAAGAACAGATGGCGAATGTTTTCGAAGGGATAAAAGCGCTTTTCAATTTTGAAGTAGTCTCGTAGTACCGACTCGATTTTCTTAACTGGATAACCGCTTTTGCCTACTTCCCACTTGTGCTCGTTCATTTCGTGATGAATTAATCGAGGAATGCGGATATTAAGTCTTCCGCCGCCGAATAGTGGTAGATTGAATTGGGCGATTATACCCCAGTATCGTCTGTGGTATGGGAGTGAAATGATTGCATAATTTTTTGTCGTATGGTAAATCTGTTCGACTGCAGGTTTGAAGGATTCGAAGTGTAGATGTTCGAGGACTTGTGCACAGAGGACGCAGTCGAAGGAGGACGGCGGAAAGTAGCGTTTGAGTTCAAGAATGTCTCCGATGACATCGGGTTTGAGTTCTGGTGAAATGTCGAATGTGGTGACAGAGAGACCGAATTGCCGTAAAGCGTTTGCGACGATTCCTGTGCCGACGCCTATTTCGAGAACGGTTTTTGCATTGGTTCTCAAAACCTCGTCTATCTGGTGCCAGAAGGATGTCCAGCGACGAATAGTTAAATAGCGCCGAGAAAGGTATTCAGTATTCGATGACATCTTCAAGCAACGAAACCGAAACAACCATATTCCTCATCACGAGGACTCGCCTTCGGTTTTTCTTTACTCCGAATTTCCTCGCCTCTATGCAATAGACTTCTTTGGTTGATGTCCCTTCGGTCGTATCGTGAACATCAACATCTTCAAGGACTATGAAATTGTCGCTTATATCGGCAAGTCTTCCAATGTATATGATAGGAGTGGTCGTGTCTACTACAACATTCTTCAACAGGAATCCTTTCATCTCATCTTTCACGCTTTTCGGTCTCTTTGATGACTTTTCGCTATTTCGCTTTTTGTTATTTTGCTTCATCGAGATGTCCTTAATAGGTCGTCCATAGTCTTGCGACATCGTGATAGGTAACGAATATCACGAGAGCGATTAAGAATACGAGGGAGGCAAGTTGGGCAGCCATCTGCGCTTTGACGGAAAGTGGCGAACCTTTGATTTTTTCAATCCCGAGGAAGAGAAGATGTCCGCCATCAAGAATCGGAATCGGGAATAAGTTGACGATTGCGAGGTTGATGCTTATGAGGGCGAGGAAATAGAGGAGCGTGCCGATTCCATAGCGTGCGACGATATAGGAGACGCTGAAAATTCCTACGGGTCCTGAAAGATGTTTCGGAGAAACGGTTTTGGCGAAAAGGGAGCGGACGACGAGAAAGACGCGCATTCCCCATAAGTATGTGCGTTTGAGCCCGAGCGAGATTGCGGAGAATATGTCTGTGCGCTGGGTGAATCTGATGGGACCGAATGCGAGCCCGACGAACGCAACATTTGCAGGAATAGGCGTGATTTTTGCTCTTCTCTTCTCGCCTGTTGGCTTCTCAAACACTATTTCGGTCTCTTTTGCGCCATTTTCGGTTACGAGTTGTGCGAGTTGGCTGAAACGCTTGACTTCGATTCCGCCAAAAGAGACGATTCTGTCGCCGATTTCAAGCCCCGCACGCTGAGCAGGAGAGTTTGGAAGAACATATCCGCATATAGGCTGGTCTAATCGTGGATTGTCAGTTGGAGTTTCAAATATTACGGATTCATAGACCCACCTCCAGAATTTCTTCGCATCTACTCTTATGTTCGCTTGAGCATCGTCCCGTTTGATGAGAAGTTCTATTTCGGTGTTCTCGATACAAAGTTTTTCAAGTTGTGCGGTAGAGTAAAGTTCGACACCATTTGCTGACAGGAGTCTGTCTTTTTCTTTCAGTGGGAATTCGTCGCCTGCGGTGCAACTGACAGCAGAGACTAACATCGCTTCAGGTGCGATTATACCGAGCCGATAGATTGATTTTGAGGCAGGATTCGTAGCGGCGGTGAGTTTGACAACACGGGTTTCTCCGTTCTCTTCTTTTTTAAGGTGAAGGACCAACTCATCGCCGCCACGACATCTGTCTCTTAATAATACTTGAAACTCATCAGGTGCTCTTATTTCCCTTTCCGAACGGATTCCAAGGAGTGCGTCGTTATACTCGACTTTAACGAGACGCCAACCGGCTCCGATAGATTCTTTTGCAGCAGGCGAATCTTTTATAACATCTTCGATGATGTTCGTGATGTTGCTGATACCTATACTCATTCCCCGTCCAAGCGGGTCTTTGCGTGGAACAATCTCGAAGGAGAGTCTCTCTCCATCACGCAATACCTCTATTTTTGTTGGGACGCCTTCTGGCAGGAACGCAACATTTGTCCAGAACTCTTGAAATTCCTCCACAGGGGTTCCATCGACGCTTAGGATAAGGTCTCCTGCTTTCATTCCTGCTCGCCAGGCAGGAGAGCCTGGTTCAACCGAGCCTGCTATTGGACTCGTCATAGAGACACCGATAGAGAAAGCAATGGCGAATAGGACAAACGCGCTGATGGCGTTCATAATACTGCCTGCGGCGAAGACGAGAGCGCGTTTGCCTGGCGGTTTTGATAGAAACTCGTCAGGGTTGCCTTTCAGTTTCTGTGTAGGGTCTGAGCCTTCGATGTCAACGAAGCCGCCGAGAGGAATAAGCCCTATTCCGTATTCGGTATCGTTGTGAGTGAATTTAAAGAGCCGTAGAGGAAATTTCTTCTTGCCGAGCGTTATGGAAGGAGCGAAGCCGAGATAGAATTTTCGCACTTTGGCGCCAATAATCTTGCATGCTATGAAATGGCCTAATTCGTGCACGAATATTATGAAACCGACGCCAATCACTATCTCAACTATGTACAAGAGAACATCCATTTTTTGACCCTTTCTTCTGCTAACGCCCTTGCTTCTTTGTCGAGATGATATACATCTTCTATTGTATTAGGCTCCTTTCTATCGAATGCGGATGCGGTTTCGAGGACAATCTTCACGATAGAGGAGAATGGAATGGTGCGGTTGAGGAATGCGGAGACGGCTACTTCGTCTGCGGCGTTAAGAGCGATAGGGTATGAATTGTTCGCTCCGAGGCGTAGATGTGTAAGCGCTTCAAGAGCGCGGAATTTCTCGCTATCGGCAGGAAGGAAACGGCAGTTCTTTACGCTTTCGAATCGGAGCGGGAAATTCAGCCTCGGCTCTTCTGGATAGGCGAGCGCGTATGCGATTGAAAGGCGCATATCGGCAACACTCATAAGTGCTACCATCGCTCCGTCCGTAAGCTCAAGGATTGAATGGAAGAGTCCTTCGGGATGGATAAGAATCTCAATTCTGTCGTAGGCGAATCTGAACAGATGGTGCGCCTCAATGACTTCAAAGACCTTGTTAAACATCGTTGCTGAATCTATTGAGATTCGTTTACCCATCTGCCAGACAGGATGAGAAAGCGCTTCTTCAGGAGTGGGTTCGGAAGTCTCTCTTTCGAGGAATGGTCCTCCTGATGCGGTAAGAAGAAGTCTACGAACAAGGTTCCTGTCAACACCACGAAAGAGACGGAACAATGCGGAGTGTTCGCTGTCAACAGGGACTACCTTCGTTCCGCTTTCCTCCACCGCTTTTGTGAAAAGTTTTCCTGCTATAACGAGAGTTTCTTTGTTTGCAAGTGCGAGTTTTTTCGTTTTTGTTCTGATTGTTGCAAGAGAATAGCGGAGTCCTGCGCCACCAGAGACTCCATTTAACACTGTATCGGCATCTGATTCGATAATCGCATCTTCAATGTTTTCCTCTCCGAGGAAGAGTTTGGCAGAGTAAGGGAGATTTAATCCTGATTTACGAATGGTTTTGTCGGATATGTGGATGACTTTGAGATTGAGACCGGGGATCAACTGAGCAAGCGATTCTGTGTTATTTTTTATGCCGACTCCGACGACCTGAACATCTGTTTTGCGGCAGACATCAATAGCAGCCTTGCCGATGGAGCCTGTTGCACCGAAGATGAATATCCGCTGAGTTCTTTCTACCGGTTTCACTGTTCGCTTTTCTCCTTCAATCTCCGGAGGCAAAGGTCTAATCCTTTTTGTGCGATTTCGAGGTCAGGAGTAATCTTAAGTGCGGATTCGAAACACTTGGACGCCCCTTCGTAATTGCCGACTTTGAAGAGAACAAGCCCTTTGTTTTTCAGAACATCAGCATTATCGGGTGAAAGTTTGAGCGCTTCTTCAAATGCTGCAAGCGCCTCGTTATACATTCCGAGATGATAGAGCGCGGTACCTTTGTTATTCCAGGCGCCCGGAAGTTTGGGGTCTTTTCGAAGCGCATAATTGAACATATCGAGTGCTTTTGCCCAGTCGCCTGCTCGCGCTCGTCTTTCGCCTTCGTCGAATAATTCCTGCACGGTCAATTCCTTCTGTTTGACACTAATTGCGCGAACGAACATAAAAACAACGGCGGCTGTTACAATGGCGAACATTACAAATGCCCAGCCGATGTGTTTTGTCGCTGCTTTCGTCTGTCCGACATAAACATCGCTCATAAGTTTCGGCATATTTAACTTGATGGGCTTTCCTGTCTTGATGTGCTGGATAACTAAATTTATTTCGCGGATGAGTTCGTCTGCCGATGTATGCCGAAGTTCAGGTGACTTCGCAGTCATTTTGAGAATCAAGGATTGAAGCGCTTGAGGAATCTCGTCCTCAGGTTCAAAAGTCAGCCGTTCGTTGAGGACACGGAGCATAATCTGGGCGCCTGTCTCTGCAAGGAAAGGTCTTCTGCCTGTAACGAGGTGGTATAGAGTAGCACCGAGCCCATAGATGTCAACCCGATGGTCAACCTCTTTCGGATTCGTTATCTGTTCAGGCGCCATATAACAAGGTGTCCCGACGACTTGTCCTGTAACGGTTATGTCTTGCTCCACCGCACCAATCTTCTTCGCAAGCCCCATATCGGTTAGTTTTACAAGCCCATCTCTTGCGACCATTATATTTTCGGGTTTGATGTCTCTGTGGATTATCCTATGTTCGTGTGCGTGTTTTAAGCCCTGCGCAACCTGTTTGATAATCTCAAGGCTTTCGAGTGGTGTGAGTTTGCCTCTGCGTTTTAAGTACTCGATGAGTGTTTCTCCGTCAATGAACTCCATAGAAAAATAGAAGATGCCGCGGTAGTTTCCTACTTCATAGACTTTCGTTAAATTAGGATGGTCGAATTGTGCGGCGCTTTTCGCTTCTCTTAAAAACCGCCTGATATAGTTCTTGTTTCTCGCGAGATTGACAGGAAGGATTTTGAGAGCAACAAGTTTGCCTGTCTCGATGTGAATAGCCTTGAAAACCGCACCCATTCCACCTTTCCCAAGGCGAGCGAGAATCGAATACCCTTCGATGATTCCACCACCTGTGCGCCTTTGCTGCACCCGTTCCATAAACCGCCTTGAACCCAAAAACGGATAAGATTATTCTACCACCATTTCTCCTTTCAGTCAAACTTCGCTTGAAAAATGTGGATTTTCTCTATCTTGGTGTTTTATGAGACTATCTCGGAAACTGGCATTGAAGATTTTGATGAAAAGATTGAGTTTTTTGTTGAAATAAGTCAACGGCAGAAGAAAATGTTTCTTACCTTATTAGGAGGTTGTCTTGTGAAGAGGTATCAGTATTTAGTATGTGTTTTGGTTCTTGTGGTGGTGCTGTTTGCAATTACAGGCTGCGCGACCCTGTTCCATTCTGACAGGGCAAGTATGACGCCTGACCAGCGAGGCGGTATCGATGTTGGGATGTTCATACTCGATATATTTTGGTTCCCATGGGGCTGGATTGTTGACTTTATAACAGGCTGTATCTGGCTGCCAAGATAACTGCTTAATGCACCTGAAAAAAAAGAAGGCGCTGGTTGAAAGCCGGCGCCTTCTTTTTTTCTTGCTGAAAACAGTTTGATGTATAGAATGGTTCTTGACGGTGTTGAGGAGAAACCAATTGGGAGAGAGAGAACAGATTCGTTTGAAAGTTTACTTTTCAGGTAATGTTCAGGGCGTAGGTTTTCGGTATACCGCTTACAGAGTTGCAGCAAGATACCGCGTCGCAGGATATGTCAAGAACCTAAAAGATGGACGGGTTGAATTGGTAGTAGAGGGGGAAGCCTCCGAGGTAGAAAGATTCTTGACATCGCTTAATGAGATAATGAAATCCTATATAATAGATGAGGAGCGTCAGCAGGAGATGTATCTTGGCGAATTCCGCAGATTTGAGATTGCTTACTGACGACGGTCGCGATAAGAAGAGATGGGTTCTTGTCAGTTTCTATTACGGATTCGCTGTAATATTTGCTCAAGTCTGCGTCTTGCGTGAATATATTACCTTCTGTCATGGAAGTGAGTTTTACCTGTCGTTTTTTTTCCTTGTTTGGCTTGTGTCTGGGGCAATAGGTTCAGTGACCGCAGGACGCTTTATTTTACAAGCGACAAACAAGCACCACAAGGTTGCGTTTCTCTTTCCTCTTTTCTCTATTTTGTTTCTCTGGTTGGGAGCATCCATATTCTCTTTCCGCGATGTTCAGGGACTCGTGATCCCTTTTTCTGATGTTAGCCTTTTCTGTCTTGTTTCTGTTGCTCCTATCGCTTTTCTTTCAGGTTCGTGTTTTTCTATTCTTGTTCGTCATATAGAACCAAGAAGTGCCTACGCATTGGAAGCGTTTGGTACTATGGTTGGGGGAATCTTACTCGATACACTAATTATGCCCGTTTGTGGTAACTTTCTCTCTCTCGTGCTTCTTTCCGCTTTTGGAGCGTTCCTTCTTTTTGAACGGTTTGCGAAGTATTTTGCGGTTGCGCTTATTCTCTTACTTCTCGCTTTTGTTCCGCGAATTGAAAGAACAGTTCTCGAGAAGCAGGAAATCGGAGAACTGGTGACGGTTGAGCATACACGCGCAGGAAGGATGACATTGCGGAAGATTGAAAGCGAAAAACTCGTGTACTTTGACGGTGTCCCGATGGTTTCATCAAGCCTCGTTGCCGAGACTTTATTCACCCTTGCTGAGGGAATCGGAGGCGAGAAATCGGTCTTGATAGTTTCGCAGAATACGAGCGCACTTGAAGCAGTAGCGAAATCGCGGAAATGGAGATTTCGCTCATTCGTATCCGATGCGCCAACGGCATTGTTCCTGAGAAAATATTTATCTACCGAGACGACCGCTGATGATGTCCGCAGTTTCGCCGCACACACAAACGAGCGTTTTTCAGCAGCGCTAATCGAGTTGCCTGTGCCATCCTCCGTCTCTGCTAATCGGATGATGAGCGTCGAGTTCTTCAAGGCGCTTTCAAGGGTCTGTGGCGGATTCATAATTGCGGTTTCCTATCCAGAAGGCGCACCACCTGCCTCATATAAGTTCTTCTTAAAAGCGCTTCTGAATGCAATCCAAAAGGCGGTCAAGGAATCTCTTGACACCGTTGAACTCTTAAAAATCGAATCCTCAGGACTCGTCATCACGACTTTTCCAATAGAGAACTTAAACACTCATCCGTTCGGCAACATAGCACCTTTTGAGTTGACTCTTCTTAAAAAAAGCCTTGACGAAATAAGCGTAAATGTGAATACGGATACGAATCTCCTCTGTGCGCGGTATGGCATTGCTTACCATAGTCAACGGCTTGAAATCTGGTTCCTATCTCTGCTTTTTTCGGCACCGAGCACGATTCTCTTCGTCGGAGTTCTGGTTCTACTTCTCGCCTCAACGGGTGGTTTCTCTCTTGCAAACGAGAATTCGGATAACGCGGTTCTATTTTCGACTGGCATCGTTGCAATCACTGTGCAACTTGTTCTTCTATTACTTTTTCAAAGCACATTTGGGATGGTTTACGGCGCAATAGGGGTGCTTGTTGCGCTGTTTATGGTGGGCAATGGATTAGGCGCACTGGTGGCGAAAAAATTGAGCCCGTCGAACCGCAACATCCTGCTTGTCCTTATCGCTTACATCGTTCTCGTCACAGTAATCGTTTTTTTCAGTTACTCCTTTCGTTCAGGAATGTTTAGTCTCTTTCTGTTCTTTTTGTTTAATGGAGTGTCAGGTTTTATAGTAGGCTTAAGGTTCGGTGTTCTCGTTAAGCGCGTCAGACCATCTGTTGCTTACGGAACCGATTTATTAGGCGCCGCTGCCGGGACTGCCACGGCGTTTCTCCTTCTGCCTTCCTGTGGAGTTATCTTGACATTGCTCTTCCTACTCATTCTGCTGGTGGCGGTTATACTCATCCGGTTCATATCTCAACGGTGAGACCATTTGTGCAAGTAAAATTAAGCAACTCCCATTCCTCGTTTCTGATTGTTGTACTACTGCAACGAGTAGGATATGATAAGAGCGGCAATGTATAAAAGAGTGCAAAGTAGGGTTACAGGATTGACTCTTTGTTTGGATTCGTATCTGTAATGGACTGCCGCAATCATAATCGCTGTCATAAGAACCGTAAGTATGCCGACTATTTGATACGAATGGGAGGCTCTTTCTGTACTGGCGTAGATTGAGCCTTTTCTGTAAAAGATGTCTGCGAACGCGAGTATTGCTACATCGAAGATATTAGAACCAAAAATATTCGCAAGTGCCATATTAGCGAACCCCATTTTTGCCGCTGCGAATGTGCAGACCAATTCAGGCATCGAAGTAATGGCACCGATGAGCGATATTCCGATGAACGACTGTTCGATGCCGTAGTGTTCAGCAATCTTATCCGATGTGCGAGATAAGAGGATTCCTGCGACTAATATCAGAACGGAGCAAACAATGCTTTTCAAAAGAACTGTTCTAAGACGGACATTCGTAGAGTTTTCAGGACAAGAAGGGTCGATTTCGGGGACTTTTCCTGTCTTCTCGGCACGGTAAAGCGCATATGTGGAGATTATGTAAGTTATGAGAATCGCAACGGAAATCAGGCTGAATTTTATGTTGAGAGGGTCGAACCAATTTGAACATCTTGTGCCGTAAATGTGAGAGAGATGTATTCCTGCTGTCGAAACGAGAATAATGATGATGCTTAAAGTTGCACACAAGATTATGTGAGGAGTAGCCTTTGCATAAATCAATCCTTTGAAAATCAAAAGGTCAACAAGACATAGCATAAACACATTAACCAGAATGGAGCCGAAGATGTTGCCAACACCTATGTCGGGCTGTTCAATATCAGCCATTGCAGAGATTGTTACCACAGCCTCCGGAAGAGAGGTTATCCAGCCCAAGAAAACCATACCGATGAAAATGTGTCCTAAACCGACTTTTTTGGAAATCATATCGGCGTATTTGGTAAGCAGTGTTCCTGCGATGATGATAGTGGCACTACAGGCTACGAATTGTCCCCATAGGACTAATCCTTCTTTCAACGCAATGTTTCCCTAATATACTTTCTCTTCTTCAAGCACTGCGTGGGCAGCCGCTAACTTTGAAACAGGCACACGATATGGAGAACAACTTACATAGTTCATTCCGACACGGTGGCAGAACTTGACGCTTTCAGGGTCGCCTCCGTGCTCGCCGCAGATTCCTACTTTCAGGTTTGCCCGAGTTGAGCGTCCTCTCTCGATTCCTAATTTTATGAGATATCCGACCCCTTCAGTGTCGAGTGTTCTGAACGGGTCATCAGAAACTATCTTTTTCTCAATATAGTAAGGGAGGAACGAACCGACGTCATCGCGCGAAAATGCGAATGTCAACTGCGTTAAATCATTCGTTCCATAAGAGAAGAACTCCGCGGCATTAGCAATCTTGTCTGCGGTGATGGCGGCACGCGGCGTTTCTATCATCGTTCCTATCATATAATCTACTCTGTCGTTTCTTTCTTTGAAGACTTGTTCCGCAACCTTAACCGTCATCTGTCTCAAACTTTCCATCTCTTCGTAGTTCATCACGACAGGCATCATTATTTCAGGTAACACTTTTATGCCTTCTTTCTTCGCTTCGAGCGCCGCTTCGATGATTGCTCGTATCTGCATCCTGTATATGTCAGGCTGTGTGATTCCAAGTCGGCAACCGCGATGCCCCAACATAGGATTGAACTCGTGCAGTCGAGCGACCTTCATCTTTACATCATCAACAGTCACTCCAAGCCGTTCAGCCATTATCTTCTGTTGTTCATTGTCCTGAGGTAAGAATTCGTGAAGCGGTGGGTCGAACAATCTGATTGTTACAGGATAGCCGTTCATTACACGGAAGATGTTCAAGAAATCATCACGCTGCATCGGAAGAAGTTCATTTAAGGCTGACTTACGACTTTCCTCGTCTTCTCCCATTATCATCTTCCTCATTGACCAGATTCTTTCTCCTTCAAAAAACATATGCTCGGTTCTACAAAGCCCGATTCCTTCTGCGCCGAATGCCCGTGCTACCGCCGCATCGCGTGGAATATCTGCATTTGCACGGATTCCTATCTTCCTATACTTGTCCGCCCATTCCATTATCTTGGCAAACATCTGGTAAACAGGCGCATCTTTCGGGTCCAAAGTCTTATCAATAAGAACTTGCACTACCTCACTTGGACTTGTCTTTATCTCTCCTTCATATATTGCCCCCTCTGTCCCATCAACGCTGATGGGCTCAAACTCTTTTACTGTTCGCTTCCCAACCCGCATAATACGCTTATTGTAGTCAACTTCAAGTGCCTCGCAGCCCACAACACAAGTCTTTCCCATTCCTCGCGCAACGACCGCAGCGTGTGATGTCATTCCACCTGTCTTCGTCACAATCGCACTCGCTGCGTGCATCCCGCCAATATCTTCTGGTGATGTCTCTCTCCTTACAAGTATCACCTTCTTACCTTCTGAGACTGCTTTCTCCGCCTTTTTCGGGTCGAATACGACGAGCCCGCTTGATGCTCCCGGTCCTGCTCCTAATCCCTTTACGAGCAGACGACCTTCTTTTTGCGCCTGCTTTAACCCTTCACGGTCGAAGACAGGATATAAAAGATGAACCAGATGTTCAGGCTCAATCATCATCAACGCCTCTTTCTCGTTGACCAATCCTTCTTTATACATATCAAGTGCGATTCTTACAGCGGCGAATCCCGTTCGTTTGCCTGTTCGTGTCTGCAGCATATAAAGTTTGCCTTTCTCAACTGTAAACTCGATGTCCTGCATATTCTTATAATGCCGTTCCAGTCGGTCTCGTATCTCTTGTAACTGCTCATAAACATTTGGCATCACTTTCTTCAACTCATCAACCGAAACAGGTGTTCTAATTCCTGCGACTACATCTTCGCCTTGTGCATCGAAGAGCACTTCGCCGTAAAGTCTGTTTGTGCCGTCTGAAGGAGAACGAGTGAATCCCACACCGGACGCGGAATTTCGCGGCTCCAAGTTTCCGAAGACCATCCTTTGAACATTTACGGCTGTTCCGAGAAGCCCGCTTATTTTGTTCAACCGCCTGTAAGTCACAGCCCTCGGATTGTTCCACGATTTGAAAACCGCATTGATAGCACGTTCCAACTGTGTCCAAACATCCTGTGGAAACTCTTCTCCCGTGTTCTCTTTGTAAACCTTCTTCATCTTCTCTACCACATCTTTTAAGTCTTCTGCGGAAAGTTCCTGCTCCCTTTTCACCCCGCGCTCTTTACATTTTTCCCTCAATACCTCTTCGAATTTCTCTCTCTCAACACCCATAACTACATCACCGAACATCGTGATTAGTCGCCTGTATGAATCGTACGGAAACCTCTTGTTTTGTTCTCTCTCATATAGCGCATTGACGATTTCATCGTTCAGTCCGACATTCAAGACGGTATCCATCATTCCGGGCATCGAAACAGCCGCGCCTGAACGGACAGAAACGAGTAGTGGTTTTTCTACCCCTCCGAATTTCTCTCCTGTTACTTCCTCGAGCATTACTACATTTTTGCGCACTTCGTCCATCAACCCTTTCGGGATTTTACCTCCTTCCTCGTAATATTTTTGACAAGCTTCCGTGGAGATTGTGAATCCAGGTGGCACAGGAAGCCCTATTCTTGCCATTTCCGCGAGATTGGCGCCCTTGCTTCCGAGTAATCCCTTCATTTTCCTATCGCCTTCGGTCACTTTTCCGCCAAAGAAATAAACATACTTCTTGCCCATAGGTAGAACACTCCTCAAACAGAGAGAAGCATTGCTTAAAGATTACTTTTGCTGTTCGCGAAAATCAACCTAAAATCTACTATTTCATCTACGGCGGAAGCATACATAAAGAGAGACGGTTTGCCGCTGTGCAGAAAATAAAGGAATTGCGGACACTTAAAGGACATAGGAATGTTGTCAATTCAGTGGCATTCAGTCCAGATGGAAAGTTATTGGCTTCGGTGGGGAGTTACGACAATACGGTCAAACTCTGGAGTATTCCTGAAAAATGTTTTTTTACCTCCCTGTCGGAGAAATGGGCAATCTTTTTCGTTTGTTGTTTTCTTCTTGCTGTGCACAGGTTGTTTTGTGTACCGACAGCCGTGCCGATTTTTTCTGCGCGTGTCTCATTATCAATTGCGACGATGAGACCTGTGCTTCTGTCAATCTGTTGCGCAACGGTTTGTTCCTACTTCTTGTTTTGTCTGTCAACTTTTGTCTGTCAACACGGTATTCTGCTATTTCTACATACGCTGTTTCTTGCTCTGGGAGAAAGATGTGTATACCGTTCGATTGTTTTTCTGGAAGGTAATTTTTACCAACTTTGAGGGAAGGTGACCGTATCATCTGTGATAGAAGGGGTTTTAAGGAGTTTTCTTGTGCGTTTTATTGTTATTGTCTTGATTACAGCGCTTGTGTGTGGATTTCTACTCGCTGATGAAGTGGCGCTCGAGATGGCAAAATGCGGAGAGTCCCAGAACGCTCGTGCACCAACTGTCCAGATACGGACTACCTCGACCCAGCCTGAGGAGTTGAAGACGGTTCCTGATGTGCGTTACTCGAGTTTCGTCAAACTCACATTCGGCGAGACGGTGCTATGCGGAATGTTCGTTCTTGACGGTGCAGGAAGGTATCGAAGTCTTTACTTCGACACGAATGGCAACGCCGATTTAACGGATGAGGAGGAGATAAGAGGCAAGATTCTTGAAATCGATGGGAAAGTGACAAAGATTTTTGAACTGAAAGAATTGAATGTCAAATTCGGTAAAGAGGAAGTCAAAGGAATCGGGCTTGTTTTCCTGACAAGCGGGGATTCTATCAATGTCACGGTTAAGGCGAACTGGTGTTGGCAGGGAAAGATTCCGTTCGACGACGGAGAGTATAAAGTCCTAATTTTCGATTCTAATCTGAACGGCTCGCTTTCGGACGAATCATCCGCCTGGGTTGATTTCGACGACGATGAATCTTTTGGTATGGCGGAAATGCTACCGCTTGATGTGCCATTCCTCTATGGAGAAAAAAGTTATTTGTTCAAGGTTGGTAACGGAAAAGGTGGCGGGCAGGTTCTCAATTTTACAACAGAAAAAATTGTCGGATGTGAGAAAATCAAATCGCCCTACAGCGGACTATTAAGCATTATAAAAGAAGACGGAGTCGTCTATGCGAGGTCTTTGAAAGGGGAGTTTTATCTGTCGAAAGGGAAGCATAAGGTCGGCAATGTCGTGTTCAGTAAGAGAGCCGAAGACGGCGCAATCTGGGATATGACATACAAGTTTAACAGGGAGATAGATACGGAAAAGACAAAAGAAATCCCGACTCCTGAACCACTCGTTTTCAAACTATCAGTCGGCGGTAGCGGTGGCGATTTTTCGTTTTCGCTCCAGACATCACAAGGGGTCGGAATGGTTACGCTTTTCCGCAACGGCGAGCGCCTCGGTTATCCAACAGTCGCAATCAGGGATGAAAACGGCAAGGTGCACCATCGCTTTGAATTTACCCCAGGCTGAGGCGGCTGGTGCCAACGCTCGTGGAGCGTTCCGAACGAGTTGAAGGGAAAGACGCTTAAGGCGCATTTCGAACTTCTCGAAAAATGCCCCTTCAAACTCGAAGCACTACCCAAGGACCTGCCGAACGAGTAACCTGCTACTTGGATGCAGCGGCAAAAACGCCCCTGAATCACAGGGGTTAGACGGTGATAGTGTGGTGAGCGGAAGCAAGCGTTTCGCAGATTGTGAACATATTGGAAACGGTGCCAACCTCAATCTTGTCTTTAAGGTGAAAGTAGTCGAGACAGGTGCCGCAGACTAATAATCTTACGCCGAGGTCTGAAAGCCGTTTCAGTTTTTCAATATGAGGCGAACCTTGGCAAGCGAGTTTGACCCCTGCGTTCATAAATATGACCGTGCTCGGACGGTTTCCTACGGATGCGAGAGTGTCAAGAAACGAACCCATCAGAACCGCTCCAAGTTTTTCATCAGGACGCCCGACCGTGTCGGACGCAATAAGAACAACGACATTCCTGACCAAGGAACAAGAATCCGTCTCCGCCTTCGCCTCGGCAGCGACCTTATTCTTGTATGGGACGATAATCTCAATACTGTACAGTTCCTCACTCTCTTTTTTCGAGCTAACCTCCGCACCTTGCGATTTGGCGAAACGAACAACATTCTCACAAGCCGCTTTGTTGTCAACGAGTACATTCACTACATCACCTTCACGAGATTCCGCAATCGCCTCTTTGGTCAAAAGGACAGGTTTGGGGCAGGGCAGTCCGCGCGCATCAACTAATCTCATCTTAAAACCTCCGAAACATTACTTTTACTCACTTACCATTAGATTACACTCCCACAGAGAAGAATTGTCAAATCGGAAAATCCGATGGATTAGCGGTTTCTTATTTACACAGCAGAAGTTTAAGAAAAACATAGAATCGTTGAACCGAGTGAACCGTTTTGCAATCTAATATTTTGATGGGTTTTGAAGGAGGTATAGGGATGCGTAAAGTTGCGGTTTTCGTCGTTTGCGTATGTTTTTGTGTATGGGGTCTTGCGCAAGAGAAAAATGACGAGCCGAAGAAGCAGCCGAAAATCGATGTGGTGTTCGTGCTCGACACGACAGGCTCAATGGGCTGGGTGATTGAGCAGGCGAAGGAAAAAATCTGGGACATTGTAAAAGAGATTCTCAAGGGCAAGCCGACCCCAATCGTTCGCGTAGGACTGGTTGCGTATCGTGACATCGGTGATGTCTATGTGACAAAAGAATTCAATCTGACAGAGGACATTGACAGCGTACACAAAGAATTAAAGAGTTATACAGCGGGTGGCGGGGGTGATTATCCTGAACATGTTTCAAGAGCGTTGACCGAGGCTGTGAATGACCTCAACTGGGATAAGGAAGAAGAGACTCTGAAGATGATATTTTTGGTAGGTGATGCGCCACCGCACGAGGATTATAATGACGGGTTTGACTGGAGAAAGGCTTGCGAGGATGCACAAAAGAAAGGAATTATAATAAACACGATAGGTTGCGGCACGGGCAATGAAGCGGTATGGAAGGAGATAGCGCGTAAGGGCGAAGGCGTCTACAAACTGCTCCTCGGAAGTAGAAGTGTCGGTGCATTACCAGCAGGGGTAGGTAGAGGGGCGGTGAAAGAAGGAGATGTAGAGAAACTCGCTGAGCCCGGAGCCGCGAAAGAAGACTATGGAGTAGGAGGTGGTCCTGCTTCGGTTTGGACTAACAAACTCAAAGAGATTGCTGATGGTAAAAAGAAGATTGAGGATTTGAAAGAAGAAGAGATGCCCGATAGTTTGCGTAAAATGAAGCCCGAGGAGCGTAAAAAAGAGATTGAAAAAATGGTCGAAGAAATCAGGAAAGAAGAGGATTCTTTCAAAGAGGCTATAACAGAGACTATTAAAAAGAAGGCGAAAGAAAAAGGAATAGAATACGACGAGAAAAAGGAAAGTGAAAAGAAAGAGGATAAGAAGACGGAAGGAGAGGGGAAATAGTATCAGAAATCTTTCAGTAGAGCGGCGATTTGGATGAGCAGTTCATTCATCGCCGCTTTTATTTCGTCTGATAGTCTCTCCCCGAATGTGTGCGCGTTTTTAACCTCTACTGCGAGGACGATTATGTCTTCCGGAATCGGCAGATTCAGTTCTTTCGCGAGAGCGAGGGCAGTGCCGAAGTCAATGTCATGCGGTGATGCTAATTTCGGTTGAGCGAACGCTTCATCCGCGCTTAAACGATGAATCTTACCTGCTGTCTCTCCTTCAACAGAGTCGATTAGAATGGCGCGTTGATATCCGCTTAAACTCTCAATCAGTTGAAGTCCACCAACCGGCGCCTCGATATAATCAGCCAAGTCAGGAAATAATCTTTGAGCCTCACGGACCGCAACGATTCCGACGCCATCATCACCCATTATCTCGTTTCCGATTCCTACCACCACGGTCTTCTTCATCACACTCTACCTTATCATTACCAAACAACGCTATCACTTTAATAGAGACCGAAACCAGAACCATTAAAAAAATCTCGCGCATCTGTGAAACGACATTCTACGGAATTCTTTATTGCTAATCAAGTACACAATGAATCAAACAGTTGCTTACTTGCTGAATAGATTGGTAAATTCAGGGTCGCTTCGGATAGGGTCGAAAGCGCTGTCTTTCTTCGCAGTCTCCTTTAATCTTCTGTCCAGTTCGAACACCTTTTTAAGATTTTTGAGCGCTTCTGACTTGTTCCCCTTCTTCACATAC
>Ga0123519_10001086_pt1 | contig 47171 bp, 46 predicted proteins | sample YelNatPaOPRAMG02_FD_87396 | JGI IMG/M metagenome (GOLD analysis project Ga0123519, IMG submission 87396) | Hot spring microbial communities from Yellowstone National Park - Yellowstone National Park OP-RAMG-02 (version 2) | ecosystem: Environmental > Aquatic > Thermal springs > Hot (42-90C) ...
CTTGTGACATGATATGGGACATTGTTTGCAAACCATTCTAAATCTTCAACAGGACCGAAAATTTCTCTTAAATCCTTTCGATTTTTATCATCAATATTTGCAATTAGCCATGCTCTCAAAATATCTTCTAATTTCACTTTCCCATCCTCGTTTAATGGAAGGTAAATTGGATTCTTATTGTTTGAAGGATATTGTTTAATTTGTGATGGTTTGTTTATAGAATTACCATTAATTTTCACAAGCAATTCTATAAGTGCTTCAGCTGCTTCTGGATTAATTGTATTTACCCCCCTCGCTCCTTGTATTTTTCTATAAAACCATCCCCAGAATTTTGATTCATATTCTTTTGTCGAAAACAAATAATCTTCTGGAACTGGTTGAGGAAAATAGTTCAAACATTCAATCTCAATTCTTATTGGCCAGGTTTCATCAACACAACCAATTGGTGTAGGATCAAAAAATGGTTTACTAGCAATTTTATATATTCCATGAAATCCAACTTGCCGTTCGTAAAGAAAAACTATGTCTCCAATTCGCGTGCCCAAAATATCCCCTATCATTCTAAAATATGGCTTTTTGTCGTTTCTTAAGTTTTCATCGATTAACTTACCAAAATTATCAGGTATGCCATTAATCCCCACTCCCCAAAAACTATTGTCTCTAACAACTGGGAAGGTGTCCTTGTCAGTTATAAATACATGTGCTCTCATAGTGATTCACCTTGATAGGTTAAAAATTCCTGTTTAATAATTTCTTTAATCTTTCTCGTATCTATTTTAACAACGCTTGAAGTAAAAGGTCTATCATAAATAATATTCTGGTTGCTATCATAAATTTGAAGCCACCAAATGCCATCCCCAATAAAGTCGTCGATGTCAAAAGAAAGACTATAAAAGAACTTTTCTTCCCCAACTGTCACTTGTTTTAATTCAGCCATACTTATCCCTCCACAGTTCTTTTTGATTTCTTTTCCCCTTGTATCTTCAAAATTTTTCACAATGATGCTCTTTAATAAATAATCTCTTTTGCTTTCTGCGCTACTTTGGGATTTAACTCTATTCCCACCCCATTTCTGCCCAGTCTTCTACACTCTATTAAGGTTGTCCCGCTTCCTAAAAAGGAATCCAAAACCCAATCCCCTTTCTTGGTATACCTTAACATTAGCTGATGAGGAATCTGCGGAACAAAGTTCCCCCAATACCAACCTAAATGAGCACCAGAAGAATCCCTTTTGTCCAATATCCAAAGGCTATCCGTGATTATCTCCTCGTACTCTTTCCATCTTGACAAGTTTATGTCGTTGACCTTGCTGTACTTGACCTTCGATATGCTATTTTTTAGTCTTCGAACATAATACTTGGCTCTATCAATCGTCCGTGATTTTAGTATCTGTTCGACTTCCGAAAGGAGAACATCTCTGCGCAAACAAACCGTGTCCCCGTTTGCAACAATATTCAACAACCCCTCATCGTCATTTTCTCGATGAAGCAAAATCCTCTGCAACGCAAGCATTCTCTTCTTCAAGAGACTGAAATCTTCTATCGCGTTAACGACCTCCGTCAATATCTGAATGAATTTCTCCTTATTAAGAATCAGACTTCCTTGAACAAAAGGTGAAGATTCCATGTTCGGAAGCATCGGAGTGTTGTCATCTCTTAGGTCCTTCATTAATACACCTCGAAGATTTCTCATTTTTTATTTTCGGGAGGTTATTTGCTCTGCAAGCGCCTCAATCTGCGTCTTCGCTTGCTCCTCCGAATACAACCTCAAATCGTTTAAGTCACCTGATACTATCACATACGGGATTCCCAACTTGTTACTCAGCCTCTGCGCCATTCCGTGACGAGAATTCGTGTTGTTCGGACAAGTCTTCGAATCGTGATAGATTATCCCATCTAATTTGAACAACCTGACCATTCTTTCAATATAGGATTCTTTCCAATCGTCATCGCGCACGATAAACAGTTCAGTATAAGCACGCGCCATACTCTCAAACGGCTCATCAGGGTCGAGTTGCTCGAATATCCACGAATTACAATATGTTGACGCCACAACACAGCCTCCCAAGTCCCAGAAGAGTTCACTCAATTCGCGCAGTTTACCCCATATAGGCATTCCTTCCCAGTAAACTCTGAATTTTTCGTTCTCTATCGCACCGACCTTATTCTTCACGCGCTCCTTCAGCTCCTTCAACAACTCACGATAATAATCGTTCGCCCTTTCCGTCCCACGCATAACGACCGCAGGACCCATATGGATGCAACCGTCAAAGAATGTGATTGGCGAGGGGACTGCTGTTGCAGTTTCGAGTGTCTCCCGCCAAAGTTTTGAGCACTCGCGTGAAAGACGAACAGTTTCTTTCAGCCGTTCGATGTCGAATTTTACTCCAGAAACTTTTTCAAGCGTCGGAACGAGTGCTCTCATTTGCGCCGCTATGTCATCTATCTCCGTCTTCGTTACATTAGGCAACCCACGATGAGTATGGACGCCGATACAAGGAACTTTGAAATGACGGCTATACCACTTGAACCAGTCCTGAACATCACGGCACTGATTCGTGTTATAAACCAAAACATCAGGCTTCGGAACCGATTCGATTCCAGGATATGCTTTTTTGAGTGGCGTCTCTCCTTTCAAGAAGGCTCCGATATCACTCGTCAAATACGAACAGATGTCAGGCGAATATCCTAACGCATTCGCAACCGGAATATACTCGCTCGCAAGCCGTGAGGCTCCAAGCATCGCGCCATGATTCTCAGGGAAGTAGACATAAAATCCGAAGGCGTGCAAGAGTTCAGCAGGTCCTACCGAAGTACACCAAGCAACCTTTTTCTTTGGGTCTTTCGCCGCCGCATCCAATTCGTAAAAATAGTCTGCCATAATCTTTTTCATAGTCTCCGCCGCCTGAATCGGACGCCTCTTCAACTTTTTCTGCTCAGGATTCGCCATAAACTTATCCCCCAAAATCCCACACCAAAAATTATATGAGGAATGTGGCAAATCTTGATAAAAAAGGGTGCTTTTATCTCGCGCCCACAAAAAACGATTTCTCTTCAACAGCGGCTCTCGTTCATATAATCAAGAAGCCCTCCCGCAGTCACTTTCAACCTGTCTCCTTCCTTGAGAACAATTCCCGTATCGAACCATTCCCTTATGGCTTTTAATTCAAACTCCTTCTGCTCATCTGCCCACTTGCCTCCAATGAGTCTTTTCGTTTCATACTTCGGAATTATTAACCTCCCGTAATCTGTCTCCAACTCAAAAACATCAACCTCAAGCGACCCAACCGCCGTGAAATTTTTTGTCTCCACTGCTTTACCGCTTTTCTCCTGCGCTGGAAGAGAAAAGCATAAAGCGAAAACCAGAACAAAAACCAGAATAAACCTCATCGTTTCATCCCTCACTTAATACCCTAACGCCCTATTGCTACCTCCACTTTATACGAACCCATAAGCTCGTCGTTGAGTCCCCTCATCGGAACCATCAAATAAAGATTTCCATCCTGCTCTACTTCGACTTCTTTATACGCTCCTACCTTGAAATCTCTCTCTCTCTCTCTCTCTCTCTCTCTCTCTCCGATTCTGCCCAAAAGAGCCAACGAAGGTGGTTCCTCTTTCCAATCCTTATCCCAACCATCAGCACTCCCGTCAGGCTTGAATGTTACAATTCTTCCCTTTATTGCCCACTTAATAACACCTTCGGCGGTTATCTTGACTTTGTCACCTTTTTTAAGCGCTATTCCCGTGTCCACCCACTCACCTGTCGGCTTAACTTCAAACTCTTTCCGCGGTATAGGAAACCAAATCTCCTTAACATCAGTCTTCGGAATCGTCAATTTTCCACACTCGCTCTCAACATCGAATTTCTCAACTTCAAGAACACCTGTCACCGTAAAGCGTACCGTTTGAACCTCGTCTTCCTTCGGTGGTTTTTCAGTTTCGCCTTCTTTCGGCTCAAACGGGAATCTGATTCTCAATATGTCTTTAACAGGAATCGTAAGCAGTCCATAAGCGGTTTTCAACCTCAACTCTGTGATGCTCGCCGCGACTTTGAACCTGCTGTCATCTTTTAAGACAAGGAGTATCTGCCCTGTTTTTATATCAGTAGGCGGCGGAGGTTCCCTCTTACCCCATAGTTTAACGATACGCTCTTTGGTCGAGACGAAGACCGCACCTTCTTTCACAACATAATCTAATCCTTTGGGGACAAGCATCAATTTAAGAAGTTGCTCTACCGTCACATTAATTAGATTAATGTCTACATCTGTCTCCTTGTCGCATTCTGGGTCAATAACGAAGTTCAATCCTGTTGTCTCTCGCAAAAACTCAATTGCTTGTATGAGAGGCGTCTTTTGAAAGCGAAGGGAAATCTTCTTGTTTTTAAGCGCCTCAATGATTTTCTTGTTCTGTTCCGTCTCCTGCGCCAGAGCGATAAGAATCGAAAAACAAACTGCCGCGCAGAGAGCGACCTTTCTCATCAACCATACCTCCTTCCGGAGTCACAGCAGAATATCATACAATCACAGTTTTAAACTATTCAAGAGTTCTTCCGCTGACGAGAAGATAGGGAGAAAAAGACTTGACAATGGTCGGCGTTTCGGGAAAAATATAGGCGTCGGGCAGGTAGCTCAGTTGGTAGAGCACAGGACTGAAAATCCTGGTGTCGGCGGTTCGATCCCGCCCCTGCCCATTTTTTATGAATATCTGCTAACAGCGGCGATGATGTCATGCGCCGCAATTATGCCGACAAGCCGCCCATCCTTCACAACAGGCAACCTGTGGATGTGATTCTCCGCCATTATACGAGCCGCTTCTTTTAACGGCGTCTCCTCCTCAACGGTGATTACATTCTTAAACATTATCTCGTCTACGACGGTCAATCTGCCTGATGTGTATTCTCTTTCAACCTCAATGTGACTGTGCACAAGCAAATCATACAACTCAGGCTCAAGAGATCCAGCCATCTCGTCCTCAGCAACCATCGCTGCCGCTATATCGCTTTCGGATACAATCCCAACTATCTCGCCGTTCTCGTTAACCACAGGTGCGCCTGAAACCGAATGCTGTGCCAAAATGCGAGCCAACTCACTGATTGATGTCCCTGTCTTCACCGCTATCACTTGCCTTACCATCACATCGGCGACTTTCAATCTCTCAAACTTGCTCATCTTTAACTCCCGAAGCGATGGGTCACATTAAGATAATCAAGAAGTGTCAAAAGAAACCCATTCGCAGAGATTCTTCTTAATCCACCTTTCGCACAAGAGCGCTCTCCATAGGTAAGAACATCGTCTTTTAATACATCCTGCCCCCATAAAATCACAGGCACAGGGTCAGCCGAATGTTCTCGCAAACCGCACGGAGTAGAATGGTCACTCGTAACAGCAATATAGAGTTTCAGATTCCTCGTCTGATTCAAGAGCCATCCGAGTGCTTTATCAACCTGTTCGATGAATCTCTTTTTCTCCTCTGACTTCCCATCATGGCTCGCTATATCGGTTCCCTTATAATGGACTACTACGAGGTCATACTCTTTAAGCGCCGCAAGTGCCATCTCCATCTTTCCTTCAACATCAGTGTCAAGATTAGCGGTAAACCGTGGAGATGTCATTATGTCGAAACCTGCCATCCTTGCTATGCCGATTATCGTGCTTTCTGCAACGACGCAAGCGCCTCTTATCTTGAACCTTTCAGTCAGAGGTTTCACATATTTTCTAACGCCTGCACTGCGCAAAAGAACATAATTCGCAGGAAGGAGACTGTTTTTTTTGCGAGCGATGTTTACAGGATGAGAAACGAGAATCTCGTGTGCCCGCTTTACGAACTCCGATGCAAGCGCTGCTGTCCTTTCTGCTGCCGGTGCCCCCGTTATCCTCGACTTTATCGGAAGAGGCTTCATTCCTTCTCCCCCTGGACCTGGATCACTGTCCGTAACAAGAGGTGAAAGCCGACTACCGCGAAGAACTAACACTGCTCTATGCTCCGTGGCAGGCTTAAAAAATGCAAGAGTGCCATCACTTAACCGCATACCATCAAGCGCTGCAGCGAGTTCCGCTGTTCCTTCTCTTATCCGTCCTGCCCTTCGTGAGACTATCACACCTTCCGAATCAACAGTCGCAAAATTCGCTCGAAAAGAAACATCACCTTCCTTGAGACTGAAATAAACTCCTTCCGCTTCAATAGGACCTCTCCCCCAGTAAACACGCAGGGGATTAAATCCGAAAAGCGCAAGATGTCCCACATCCGTTCCAACGCGAATACCAGCGGAGATAGGGTCCATCAAGCCTGTTATTCCCTCCGTAGCAAGTCTGTCGAGATTAGGCTTGTATGCTGCCTCAAGAGGAGTTAATCCTCCAAATTCACTTAATGGTCTGTCACCGACGCCGTCAAGAATCAACATTAACGCCCGATGTTTCATCTTAGATGCTCATCCAGAAATCTTCTAAACGCTTCCTCGAAGGTAGGCTTCCAGTCCTTAACATCCTCAATAAGATTCTCCATAAGAACAACCTTCTTCCCTGCGGAAATAGCGAGCCTTGCTCCTACTTCTATACTCGCCGCCTTCAATTCAACCACAAGTGTATCCACGGTCTTCTCCTTGAAAACCGTAGACAATTCATCCCTCAACTTTATCTTGTTTGAAAGAGCACCTGTCATAACGACCACAGAACATTTATAAACATCTTCGAGATGGCGCCAGATTATATTGAAGGCATCCTCCCTCGCCGTTGTCGCTACGACAACCTTCATTCCTTCTATATTCTCCGCAGGCTTAGGTCGAAAAACGGTAGCGCAGACATCTATCTTCGAATTGAGCCCAAGTAAGCGTTCTTTTAATTGGCTGATATGCTCTACCGATGCAAAAGGCGCTTCAGCCGCAGTTATGGTCGCAATCTTCGCTCTCCTTATGCGCATCTGAACGAATGGGTCATCAAATGCGGAAAGCGGAAACGATGACGGCACAAGCAGTATTGAGGAACATTCAACTGGCGGTTCAGTCGTCCCTGAACCTTCAAATATGAATAGGTCTCCGTCTAATTTCTCCGCCTCCTTAATCCCCTCGCCGAGATTAGAGTGAAATACCGACGCACTTATGCCACCTCCTGCCCGCCGACAACCAATCACCGTCACATTGCTGAAAATCGAACTTTCAAACAAATCTCCTGCGGAATGGACCCCCTCGTCTGCAAGCCTGACCAGTTCCTTTACTTCCATCCTTTTAGGGCGCAGAACGAACGGCTGTTTAGGCCCCCCTCGCCCCATCGTAAAAAGAATTGGCTTCCTTCCTGCTGCGACGGCAAGCCTCGCCATCCGCACAGAAACCGCTGTCTTCCCTGACCTCTTCGACAATCCGCTCACCTTTACAGCAGGCAATCTTACTCTCATTATCCGCCTCGGAATGAAGGAGAAATCAGCACCAGAATACTCTACCCCTGCATCGAGCGCATAAGACGCCAACTTAAGCCGCATCTGTGCGCTCATAAGCGGAATGTCCGTCAAATCAAACACTACATCGGGTTTGAACCTCTCAATCAACACTTTTAATGTTTCCTCAGGTGTTCTTTCCCTTACGACTGGCATATCAAGGTGCGCCAGAGCCTTCTCCTCAAATTTATTCATCTCCCCTACCATTCCTGCGCCGACCGCTTCCACATCAAACTCGATCTCGAGAAAACTTATAGCATCCTTCGTCGTTTCTACATAATGCTCACCGTCTATGATGAATGTCGCTCTTCTCAATCCTGCCCCTCCAATCCAGCCAATCTTCGAGTGATATGCTTTAAGCTCGCGTCCACAGTCTTTTCTATATCAAGACTCGATATGACAGGGACACCTTCTTTTCGCGCGCTCTCAACAAGGTAGTCCTGTATCATACATATCTGCTCGAAATGTTTTACATAACTCGATGCCTCTCGCTTACTCGTCTGCCTCTGCCTTATTTTGAAACGGTTTTTATGTACACTCTTGTCGGGTAAATGAAGCATTATCTGCACTATCCGAGCGTCGAATTCATCAGAGCTAATTGCCCCTGGTATTAAATGGACTCCGTTTATTATCATCGGCACATTCTCAATCTCGGCGCGCTTTATCATCGCCTTAACACCGACATTCACCGCCGCAGACTGCTCATAAAAGCCCGAAAGAATGGGATTAGCCGCCAACGGCGTTTTCACTTCTTTCCCTACAGTATATGAAGAATAGTAAATAAACGGGAATAACTCCTTCGTAAAAAATGTCTTCATCATTTCTCGTATAATATCGGTCGATATCACATACGGTATCTCAAGCAATGACGCCATTTCGATGGCAAGCGTACTTTTTCCGACCCCCGTCGCACCACCAATCAGAAGCAAAAACGGCTTCTTCGCGTTCATCACCCTCCGCCACAATAAGTAGTTTCTCGAGAACTCACTTCCAAGTTTTTCTTCAAGGGTCTCTTGAACAATCTCCCTCAACTTCTGCGAGGTTATTCGCGTAGTCTTTGACGACCGCAACCTCAATTCAACTTCTTGTGCAGTCTCAAACGCAGTCTCCGTATCAGCACCTGCAACCCTTATCGAGCGCGCCAAGATAACCTTCGAGAAAGGCATTTCTCCTTTTCTGCTTGCCACAACGATAATTTGCGTCATTTCACGCCTTGACCTTATAAGTTCTCTGAAATTCTCTGCCGCTTTATCAGAGACATCATCCTTTATATAATCCTCAGTCATTCTGACTATCTCATCTTTCTCATAGCATAGCCCTGTCTCAAGATTCGCTTCAATCTTCTTCGCGATAAAATTGGCTTCTTTTTTAGAAATGCCCGAGCCGATAAGCGAGCGAGCCAGAACATCTCTCGAAAATGGCTCTACTTTCCCTCTTTTTTCTACCATTATCTTGCCGGGCTCTCCTTGCTTTGGCATTTCTTCTCCTCTTTCTTGAACGAACGCAGGATAACAAGCCCTACCGCAACGCAGATAAAACCATCGGCGATATTAAAATAAGGCCAGGTATATCCTTCTCCTGCGTGCAATCCGATAAAATCACGGACGAATCCGAACACGACCCTATCATAGAGATTGCCTAACACCCCAGCAAGCAGAATCCCACAAGTTATCTCGATATAGCGGTCAGGCTTTTTTTCTTTGAAATAAAGATACCAGATTATCACACCTGTGGCAATAACACTCGCTATAATGAATATCAGTCCGTATTCCTGAAACGCGCCGAATAGCGCCCCGTAATTCTTTGACAGTCGAAAACTGAAGAAATGGTCAATCAACCAAAAATCCTTTATAGAATAGACCGAAGGAAGAAACGAGAACACAATCTCTTTACTAATGAGGTCAACTGCTATGCCGACAGCGCAAACTAATAAAGCCACTATTCGATATCTTTGGGCGAATCCTTCTCCTCGTCCTCCATCTTTTCCTGACACTTGATGCAGTATCGGGTATACGGAATCGCCAGAAGCCTCTTCTTCGCTATTTTCTTCCCGCATATCTCGCATAGCCCGTAAGTCCCTTCTTCTATCTTCCTCAACGCATTGTTTATTTCAGAAACTATCTCTCCCTTGTTCTGCAGTAACCCAACAGCGAACTCTTGCTCATAACTCTCAGCGCTTATATCCGCAAGATGAACAGGCATATTCGACAACTCTCCGACCCCCTCCTTCAAAGCACTCGAGGAAGTCTCTTTTTCTATGCTCTCCATATCTTGTTTAACAATCTCCCGTTGTCTGACCAACAAATCTTTGAATTTTTTAGTCTCTTTTTTGGAGTACCCCCTTTCCATAATATCTCTCCTCTTAAAGAGTCACATAACTATATACGATAATATTGACTTGTCAAGCCTAAAAAAGCCACAGAAAATAAGATAAGTGATGTTTTATGTATAATGCCGTTTCTGTCAGCTCATTTATTGCGCCAGACAGGTTTCCTCTTCGAAAGAAACGCATTTAGCCCTTCGTTTGCGTCTTCTGTTTTCATCAACTCATCAAGGTAGATTCTCTCAATCTCACCGAGGGCATTCTCAAAGTTTTCTCTTAGAAGGACCCACGCTGCCCGTTTGGTGTAGCGCAAAACGGCACCGCTCATCTTTGAAAAACCGGCTATTACCTTCTCCGCTTCTTCATTGAGTTTTTCCGGAGGAACAACTCGGCTAACGATTCCAATTTTTACTGCCTCTTCCGCACTTACTACTTCACCAGAGAGAATCAACTCAAGTGCTCGTTTAGATGACGGAATGAATTGCCACAACGCAGCCGCGACAGGCGGGAATACGCCGACCGAGACTTCAGGTTGCCCGAATTTAGCGTTTTCGCTTGCTATAACCACATCGCAGAAAGTAGCGAGTTCACAGCCACCACCGAGTGCCGCACCCCCAACAACCGCAACAGTCGGCTTCTCGAGTTCAACCAACAGGCGGAAAATTCGGTGAAACACTTCAATCATCAGTTTCGCACTCTCTCCGAGATGCTCGCCAACATCAACCCCTGCTGAAAACGCCTTCCCTTCTCCGAAAAACGCCACCACCTTCACTTCGTCTTTTTCAAGCAGACTCTCAAGCGCAACACAGATTTCTCCCATCATCTCGATGTTTAAGATGTTCAAAGGCGGACGGGCAAGAACTATCCTAACGACACCGTCTTTCTCCTCGAACTTGATGTTCTGATACATCTTGACAACCCCTATTACATTCTTCTTAAAACGATGTTACCAAAAACTCGGCGTCTAATCAATCCAAAGTTGGAGAAGCGGTTAACTTGCTTAACTGCTTTCCTCTAAAATGAAAAATCCTGTTTTAACTCTTCGACGCATATCAGGGACTATCCGCCAATAAGGACTGGTATTCAAATCGGTTAAAGTCAAATGGAGGAGATGGGATTCGAACCCACGGCTTCCTCGATGCGAGCGAGGCGCTCTCCCTCTGAGCTACTCCCCCATCCGTTTTTCATAATAACATAAACTCTGCCTCCTGTCAAGTCCTATCAGTCTGAATATCAACCATTCGTCAGGTTCAAAAGCAAGAATTTGGAGAACAGAGTTGATTTTCAAGGATGACTGTGGTATTTATTGCGGTCTCTAACAGGCTGACACAATAGTCTCTCGCTTAGGGGCAGGATATGGATTACAAGGATGTGTTCAAGGCGTTTCAAGGTGGAAAAAAGTTTTTGATAACATCTCATATCTATCTTGATGGCGACGCGATAGCGTCCGAGTTGGTAGTAGCGAAAATTCTGCGCTTGATGGGGAAAGAACCTTTAATCGTAAACGAGCATAGTGTCCCTCGCTTTTTGCAGTTCCTCCCGAAAAGCGAGGACTTGAAAACATATTCGGAGGGCATTGATTACGAGTTCGACACGGCGGTGGTACTTGATATCGGGGCGTGGAAACGGATGGGACTCGTAAGCAACATAATAGACAGAAATAAGCACCACATAATAAATATTGACCACCACCGTTCAAACGACAGGGTCGGCGACTGCGTCTTAATAGAAGCAAACGCTTCATCAACAGGAGAAATTCTATATCATCTGCTTAAAGAAAACTCGTTCGAGATTGACAAGGAAACGGCGTTTTTACTCTACGCAGCGATTCTCACAGACACAGGGCGCTTCACATACGACAATACGACTGCAACGACACTGCGTATAGCCGCAGACTTGCTCGACACAGGAATAGACGCTCAAAAAATCGCCAACGAAGTTTATCGGAGCATAACAGACGCGCAACTTGAATTACAGTCGAGAGCCCTCTCCCGTCTCGGCATAACAGACGACAGGAAGATTGCTTGGATAACGCTCTACTGGAAAGATTTCGAGGAGACAGGTGAGGGGCCAGACGATACACAGGAATTCGCGGAGTTCCCTCGCTCAATCGCAGGTGTTGTGGTCGGAATGTATATCCGCGAGTTGGCAGATGGGCGCGTAAAAGTGAGTATGCGTTCAAATGGGGGAATCGACCTGAATGAGTTTGCGATGCGTTACGGTGGAGGTGGGCACAAATCCGCCGCAGGAATAACCTTTTCAAAAATGGACATCCAAACAGTTACGAAATTCGTCGTTCAGGAGATATCAAAAGAGTTAGAAGGGAATACCAAGCGCAGAGAGCCATCTGCGTAAAGCTGATATCCTCATATCCTTTTCCTCAGGCAACATCAAAGGTCTTCCTCTTCCATCAAGAATCAGGCCAACTACACCACCTTTAACGGCGCGTTCAACCGTTGTGCCTCTACCTGCTCCAACATCGAAATGTCGGCTCGGCTCAATAATCGCCTTCGCCGTCTTGCCAACCCCAAGAGGAACAAGGACGAGGTCTCCGAATTTCAGGTCGTATGTCTCGGTCTTACCTTCAATGTTAAGACTGATTTTGGCGACTCTCGAACCTTCTTTTGCGAGTCCTTGAGGTGCAATGACGGAGCCTAACTCGATGAGGCAATCGCGTTTGAACACCTGTGCAGCAGCCACAGGATGGACCTGCGAAAGAACACCCAACTGAGGCATCATAAAAATGCTGTCAACGGCGAGAAATGTAACGCCCATAGGCTGGAAGGAATCGAGCATCATAATTGCAGCCTGATGGCGCATCGGAGCGTGGCTTAAGATTCCACCAGAACCGACGAGAATGTCAAGTCTCATCATATCTATGAGAGTCTCTCCAGATGTCTTCTGTGTAAACGCATCTGCAATGCTCCTTTCAAGATGAACGCCTTTAAGACCGACTGCGAGCATTTTGTGATGCTCGAAAGCAAGACGGAGAGCCTCTCTTGCAACCGCCTGTTCAACCAGCAGGTCCTCGAGAGTTTGAGGAATCGTCGTAGGACGAACCATCTTGTTGCGGAGTCTGTCTTTCACATCAGCGATATGAACATCAGAAGGTATCCATCTGATTATGTTTTCGATTCCTGTTTCTTTAAGGACATTAGAGATTGAGTAACTCATACCGAGGTTGGCAGAAACTGTTCTGTTAAAAAGCCCTCCAAAAACGGAGAAAACATCGGTAGTAGCGCCGCCTATATCGACCCCAAGGAGGTTGATTTTTTCCTGCTCTGCAATCATCCTCATAATCAGACCAACCGCTCCGGGCGTCGACATTATTGGCTCGTCAGTCCAGGTCATCAGTTTGTCATAACCTGGAGCGTGAGACATAACATGAGTCAAAAAGACTTCGTGAATCGCACGACGAGCAGGCTCGAGGTTTTCCTTTTCAAGAACAGGGCGGATATTGGGCTCAATCTTAATGTCGAAGGTTTTTGAAAGAAGTTGCAAAACATCGGAGGCAGCGTCTTTGTTGCCTGCGTAGATGATGGGAAGTTGAAAACCTGTACCGAAGCGTGGGCGTGGGTCGGCGGCAAGGATGACTTCAGCAAGAGAAAGAACATGAGATTTGGTGCCGCCGTCAACACCGCCTGAAAGGAGAATAATGTCAGGACGAAGGCGACGGAGACGCTCGATTCTTTCGTGCTCTTTTCGTTTGTCGTCAATCGCAATCACATCCATAACGATTGCCCCCGCGCCAAGCGCAGCCCTTTCCGCACTCTCAGCAGTCATCTTCCGAACAACGCCAGTAACGACCATCTGAAGACCGCCACCTGCGGAACTCGTCGAAAGATACAGGTCCACACCTCTGCCCTTCCCGTCATCAGGTTTGATGAGTCTTCCATTCTCGATGAGTTTGCGTCCCGTTAACTCTTCTACTTCTGTAACAGCATTCAAGACTCCAATCGTGACATCGTCAAACGGCGACTCAACAGTAGTCGGCGCCTCGCCACGAACCACAAGACGGAACTCGTCACCTTTTTTCTCTATAAGGATTGCTTTCGTAGTAGTGGAGCCACAGTCTGTCGCAAGGATAGATTTGATTTCTTTCATCTTGTAGCCCTTTAAAGAATCATAGGCCAAGCCAGTCGTGGAACAAGAATGTCAAACGGTCTATGAATAGAGACATACGCCCTTGAACAGTCGTGCCGAAGATGGTGCCAAAGCATATCATCAAAAAATACCTGCCAAGCCGTGAGGAACCACGCAATACAGGATTCTTCTCGTGTCTGAATGAGAAGAAGAAGTAAGAGAGAACGCAAAGCATAATGACGATAAAAAGCAGGTTATCGAAGTTAAACCAAGTGAATGAGACCGAACCGCCTGAATAGGTGAGGATAGATTTGAACGATTGGGTAATCTGTCCACGCTCTGCCAATAGGTTCTGAAATACGCCGCGAAAGCCGAGCCCTGCGCCTGTGCCCATAAAGAACATAATCAGGATTCGAGAAAGCCAGACATTCTTTCTGCTGAGTTGAAAATACCAGAGAACACCAGGGACAAGAACAAGAAGCCACAGGAGATTCGGAATTCTTCCCTCTGCGCCGACGAGTTTGTCAAACCAGTTCGGCTTCAAGAGTTCTGTCCAGACAACCCCAGTAGAGTAGCCAACGGAAAGACCGATAAGGATGTGTTCGAGAAGTCGGTAAAACGGGTTTTCTCGGTAGAGAAAGGAGTAAATGAGAAGCGTGCAGATTGCGGCGATTCCAACTCCGAGACGGTTTAAGAATCCATCGAACCCTTCCTTAACGCCGTATCTAATGCAGTCCGCAGCAATATAAACGCAGATAGCCGTCCCAAGAATCAGAACAACAATCAACTCGATTCGTGCCCTTCGCTTTAAAAGTTCAGATGTTTCCATCTATGCTACCTCCTTTTTTCTATTCCGCTCTCGACGCTTCGAGAGAAAGTAACCGATATTACCAAGCGCCATAGTGACGATAATCCACAGGTGGGCAAGGTTCTGCGAACCCATACCCCTTGTGGCGTTGCCTCGCGTTTTCAAAAGTTGCTCATACTGCGCCGCACCGCTTAATCCTTCTAACATCCCAATAATCTGTCGAGAATCAATAAACGGACGAATCGATGGACCAACGATTGCGGTGACCCCGACACCAACCTCAAGTGTCCGTATTTCAGGCTGCGCATAGATGACCCAGATTCCATAACCTGCTGAACCTGTTGCTTCGAAAACGAGAGAGACATCGCGCAGGCTGCCCACTTTCTTCATCATCGGCACATCACGGATTGGCGTACCTCGATAATCCTTCTCGATAATTGAATACATATCTCTTATGAAACTCAAATACGCAGGAAGGTCAACCTGCTTATACCCGATGTTAACCCAATCAACTCCGTAACGCTTATCGTATTTCTTCGCCAATTCTTCCGCAAGCGTTTCAGTCATACGAGGACCTTCCGGAAGATAGAAAGAAAGAATAATGAAGCGGACATTCTTGCGGAACATATGCTCAATGATGGCGGCTGTCTGGGGCTCGTTCTCCGCCTTTACAGACGGAGACCAGTCCATTGCAAGAAGAACGAACTGCTCTTTGCCGCTCTTGTTCTGCTCCGCAATCTGCTCAATCTTGTCAAACAGACTCTGAACAGGTGGACTGACTTCCATCGCCACAGGAATCGGTATAAAAAACGGAACCGAACAAAGAGCAAGGACGATAAGATAGATTATTCGCCTATCAATCCGTTGTAAGACTTCATACCAAGGAACTTTCTCGTTCTCAGTCATATATCGAACTCCTAATCATAATCTCTTATCGAAAAACGACCCCCGTTCGAGGCTAAGCCAAATACGGAGAGAAAGAGCCATACTACCGATGAGCGCTCCGAAAAGGATACCTCGCTGTGCAGCACCATTCCAAACCGCCATAAGCCATTCACGAACTGTGTCAAAACGGAGTCTACTCACCCACCAGAGTTGCGGGTCGGTCTCAAGGCTTTTAAGCCACAGAGTTATCTTCTGTCCAAGAGGAATCTGCCCCAACATAACGATAAGAGCGGCAAGCATCATAATAGCAGCCTCACCGCTTTTGATTCTGAACGAGCGGTACGCAGCAGAAACAATATAGAACGCAAGAAGAGAGAAAATAGTCGAGTCAATCGGAACACGCAGATAGTTCCATAACAGGTCGTATACCTTATCAATCGCATCACCCGGCTGGGCGTTAGCGTAGAATTTCCAAAGGTGAACAATGAGCATAGCAAAGAGAGCAACGATAAGAGCAACAGAGTTATACCATCCAGGCCTTTTAAGAGCAATTCTCGCAGTATGCATTCTCATAAGATTGATTACACCGAGAAGAAACGAGCAGCCACCAATTACAAGAGTAACTTTTCCAATCTCGGTGACAGCGTCAGACATTCGCGATTCGGCAGGAAGAACGAACTCAAGAAAGTAATAAAGACCTCCGATGAATGTCAGCCAGATTATTATGTAGCGTCTCATATTTTAAGCCTCCTTCATAGCCTCAAAAGTTCGATAATCCAGTTCGAATAAAATGTGTTCGGGAAAGCGACAGAAAGAATACCGAATAGCGTAAGAAGTATAACGAGTATTGTTATGGTCAATTTACCCATATCTTGACCGACAAGAGAGCCGAGCATAGTCGGTTCTCGTGTAAGGTAAGCCGTTGCGGCGTAATACTCCTCACCGATAATCACATAGTCACAAGTGGTTATGAAGAAGGGAATCTGGAGTATGTCTTCTGCGCCTGCAACCTGAATCGCTCCGACTTGACTACCTGCTTCTGCAAGAATAAGGCTTTCTGCGGCGAAATAGCCGAAGAAGAAATTAGCGGCAACCTTCTCGCGGTGCATTATTCCAACCGATGCGGCGGCATACGGGAACTGCCCAGGAACATAGACTATATCGTCAGCGCGGAAGAGGTCTAATTTCCCTTCATCTGCGTATGCCTCGCGTACGGATTCCTCTACCACCGGATAAAGAAGATAAGAGTTAACAGGCACAATCAAACGCAAATCGTATTTCGCTGTGAGTTTCGCCACATGAGAGAGAATCGCCACAGAACAAAGTCCGACGATGTCAAGTCCTGATAATCCTGTTGAATATAAAACGGGTCTTCCCATTTCGGTCGCGCGTCCGATGGCTTCATCGATGGCAGCGAGACCTGCGATTGGGCGGATATAAATCTGCTTGCCCTTTCGCGCAGCGAGTATGAAATAGACAATCGGAACTGAGAATATGAAAAGAAGAACAAGCATCGAGTATGAAGCATGCATTATTCCATCTCCTTCTTATCTTTCTTTTTGTTTCTCCTTTTCTTCTTCCGCTAAATCTTCAATCCTCTTCGCAAGGAGTTCTATATATGCACGATTGTTCAGAAACCCACAGAATTTCTCAATGTTTTCCTTGCCGAATATGGGGTATAAAAAAGGCGCAAGCGTAAAAAGAAGATTCCCCGCAATAAACGATATAGGTTTCATAACCTCAAGCGCAATGACCGCAGGTGTATCCATACCCCAGTTGACGATGCGAGTGGCTATTATGTCCGCTAACCTCTCAGCATCCTCCTGCGGAAGTTCCAGACCCGGTAGTTCCCCTTGCCCGTTTGATGGCTTCGAGTATTCCATCTTTCTCCTTCCCAAAATAGAGATATAGTCCCCTAAACGCTTCAAGTAGCGTCGGCTTGTCAAAAACACTTAATTTAACACCTTTATCATCGAGGTAAACATTTTTGACTTTCTCCCAAGTAATAAATTTAGCACCTGTAGTTGAAAGCCTATACGCTCCACGGTCGGTTATGCGGAAACGCATCGGCAAGAAGTAATCCGCTACTGCGATGAACAGAACAAGCGCAAGAGGCACCGTCAAGAACAGATTGCCACCGTAAAGTTGAACAACTGTTACCGCCATAACGACGAGACTACCAGCGATAATAGGGCGGTATGGCTTATCCATCGTTGCAAGATGGACCTTCCAGTCCAAAACCATATTCTCCTTTATACTTTCTTTCGCTTCTTCCATCAACTCTTCTCTTACCATTCCTCGACACCAACGAGAACAGCGCCTTCTTTTGTTCTTTGTTCAACCGCAGCCCGCACAACACTTTTGTCCGGCTTTGGCAAAAACTTCTCAACGCACCAATACATTCGCCAATTCTCCGTCAGCCGCCGCACGAACATTATGTCGTATGTGATGCAGTCGGTCCCGTCCTTGATTGCCCGCAGTTCCTTACACAACTCAATAATCTTCTGCGCATCAGATTCTATATCTTCCTCTTCTTTCCCTTCAAGAAGGACAAGCATCTTTCGCGTAGTCTCTCTTATCTTAGCATACTTTGTCCCAACCTTTTCGATATAACCGCGTCTTATCACACCGCGTCTATTGTAATCATACACCTCGTAGATTGTGCTTACATTAAGTTGTTCCTTACTCATCAAAGAGAGCATCTCCTTTGCTTTCCCCTCATCGTTCCCTGTCAGTGTGATGAACTTCTCCAACATCTCTCGCACAGCAGTCTCACGCTTGGCATCCCGAGTCTCTGGCGGAGCGGAATCTTTCAGCGAAGACGCCGAATAAGGCTCTTTGTTCATATAGTTGCTGATATAAACCATCTGCTTTAATATCCACTCGACAGCATTCTTGATTTCGCCATCGAAATTATCTCTTCTGTTCTTCTCGAGACTTGCGGCGGAAATAGACGAGGAGCGCGAAACAAACCAGCATTTCATATTATAAGAGAATGAGCGCTCCGTCAAATCTTTCAGAAGTGCCTCTCGTGCGACCCTCGGCGAACACCCCTCCCTACCCCAGACAGAATCGGATAAGATGCCAAGGAGATATTTGCCACAAGCCTCGTTAAGCCAAGTCCGCCCAACAAGCCCACGAACTTGCCCTGAAAGCAACTGAATGAGTCTCAATTGGATATTACCATCCTCGGTAGCAATAGCGACTACCTGCTCAATCGTTTTCTCGTCTGCATCGGAAATATCAGCAAGTAATTTCCGAAGGCGAGAGTAACGGGCTTCCGACTCTTTATTCTTCTCATCTCTTAACACCAACGGAAGAACTCTCTTTCGCAACTGCTCAATCGCTGCGCTTCTTAAAAACTCTTCCGAACCTATAAAAGCGGCAATCTCTTCTTTTCCTTTCTCGTAGTCGAAAGATAGTCCATCGTTGAGCCGTCCGAGAATAGAAAGCACATCCGCATATGCACTCGCTCCAAGAGCGAGTTTAACCAGAGAAGCAAGGTCGCTTCTCCAAGTAATCGGGCGCTCCTCAACGATTCTGTTCAACTCATCAACATCCTGTTGTGCCAAAACCGACCTCAAAAACTCAATCTCACCTTTCAACGAATCGAAAATCTCAGGCGAATCTCCTCCAAATACAAGTCGTTTGTAGAATTCCAAAAGACGCCTCTTCGTCGCATCCGTCGGCATAAGATTCTCCTCCGCTACTTTCTCCGCCTCAGCGATAAGACCTTTTATCGCATCTATAGAGAAAGGTTGCTTACCGTCAGAAAGCGTCTTAATGGTATTTTTGAGAGGCTCAATACTCTCTATGAGTTTTTGCGGTGAAGTAGTCGCCGCTTTCTGCTCTTTTAACGCATAATACCGCTTGTCAATCTCAATGCTCGCTCTTTCAGCATAGTTTCTTATCATCCCTATATGATCGTAAGTTAATGCCTCCGGATATAGAATAACTACGCGCAAGAGGGATGGGAAAAGGTTGCGGATAACTTCTCTTTCACCTGAAACAGCGCGGAGTGAGCGTAACAGTGAAAGATATGTAGATTTCGACATCGCAAGTCTTCCCTCAACTGCGCGCTGCCATTTCAGTTTGACAGAAGAAAGTGGCAACTGGTCAACAAGCCGCTTGAACGCAATGGTGCGAATCGTCTCCACAACCATCTTTTCCTCGCAAGATTTCTTAAGCGCCTCAATCAATGGTTCTACTGGCTCGTTCTCGTCTGAAAGGCACTTATCAGCGGCGGCAAGAAGGGTAGCGCGCAACTCATCCGAATAACCGATATCGCTCGTAATCCAGTTAAAAAGCCCTGGAAGCGGGGGAACGGTTTTGTCGCTGCCCATAAGAAGGCATTTACGCTTGAGACTCGCGTCCTTCAGTTCAGAAATCCGTTTAAGAAGCGAAAATGCTTCAGAGGCGTAACCTGTAAACTTGTTCAAAGCCCCCGCCACAAAGACCGAATAAGGCAACTCAGAAGCGGATTGCTCATACGGAAAAACCGAGACTTTTTTCGCGTTTAAGTTCTTTATCAGTGCGGCGACATCAAACGGTTTCTTCTCTCCCAACTTGTTGATTTCAGGCTGAAGTTGCTTGTTCAGCGCCTCATAACCTTTTTCCTTAAACTCCTTGATTAGCCATTTTATATCAAACAACTCAGGATTGCCCAACTTGGAAAGTTCAGACTCAAGAACCTTATACATCGCCTCATCCTGCTTATCCTGAATACGCTTCAAAAGCGCCTCTATATCAAACGCCCCTGCTTTAGCGGCTCTCTCAACCTCTTCGAGTAGTTCCTTTCGCAAAACATCATCTTCGACTGCGTTAACCGCAGTTTTTATGTGTTCGAACATCCGTGCTTTGCGAGAATCGAACTCGTTTATCAACTCATTCAGAACGAATAGTGCCTCGTTGTAACGAAGCCTTGGAGAGATAAACTCCTCGAGCAGTTTTTCAACGCCAACCTTCTTCGCCTCGACCTCTTTAAGCAATTTCTCTATACGCTTCTTTCCGTAATCGGATTTCAAATTGCCCGACCAGCCAAGCAGAGACGGTAACAACTTGCTCTCAATCAGTTGTTCAACTGCCTTTTTGAACTTCAGTTCCATCCACACCGAAACCGCATCGAACCGTCCGCGTCTTTCCTCAGGTATAAGGTTTCTCACCACCTTAAAATCAGGAGGAGTGGTTTTAAGAAAGGATTCAAGCGCTTCAGGACTGGCACCGTATTCAAGCGCCTTCTCCTTGACACTGCCGATAAATCCGTTCTTTTGAGAAGTAACAACATTTGCAATGTTATCAATTATGCCCAGAGATGGTTTCGCTCTTTCGTCCTGCACTCCACTAAAACAGTCTTTAAGACCATTAAATAACTCTTCACAGGTGCAGACTCCATCGAGCCAGCCCGCACGCCACCGTTCAATAAGCCTTCTTACAGAAACCCGTTTTGCTTCGTCAGGGATATAGGAGATGAGCCCTTTTATATTGAAGAGCGCATCAGATTCCAACTCTTCGGCAGTCGCTTCAAACCGTTCAATAACCGTCTTTATGCTTTCACCTGGATATGTCTCAAAGAGAGCAAAATCGAACGGGTTTGTTTTGTCAAGTTTCAAGAGCAAATCAGCACAGCGGTTACGCAACCCTCCTGCTGCAGCCATTACAGACGGAACAGGCGGTGCAGGAGGACGAGGTCCTCCCCTTATACTTATTTCAATCTGGTTTTTTATTTCGCTCCCCGTCATTCTTTCTTCTATTGTCTTCTTCGTCCTCTCAACCATTTGCTTGCTGTTTATGAAACCCGATAGTATCCAGTGGTCATTCCTATAGCGGTCCTGTCTGTTAACCATAATCGCATCAAGCATACAGAGGTGCTTGTCGTCGCGAACAAATGAGAGTTCCCCCCAGATTGCCGTACGCGATTCGTTTAGAACCGTCGAAAACGACGGTTCAGCACCATTCAACTCACGAGCAAGGAGTGCGAACCTTGCGGTCGTCTCAAACAATGAATCAATCTCTCCAGCGTTCTCTCCGAAAGAACTCTCATCCTGCCATAAATTATCACCAACCGATGAATAAAGCAGGACATCAAGGAATTGTTGTCTTTTAAGAAGCCCATCCGCATCACCTTTTCTTGAAAGTTCGGTTAAGTCAGCAACCGTTCCAGAAGCGGTGCAACGTGCCTTGATGTCGAAAATTATGTTTCCAGCGAACCCAACCGCTGCACTCGCCGCGACCACAACGATGAATATCTTCAAAAATAATTTTTCCAACTCTTCTCTCCTCAACGGTTAGAATAATGCGATTTTATTCATATCTATTTCACAGTCAAGAAAAATAAAACCTACAAGGAAATAGCAGTGTAAAGAATGGAGATAGAAGTCAGCAATCGGCGCTCTTATTTATGAGTCCTCTTGCAGAATCTCGGTTTTCATCGTATAATCTTTGTAACTGAATAACTTATTTAGGGCAGTTAATGGACGAGATAGAAGCACTTTATCAGCGCTATTCAGATAGAATATACAATATGCTTCTGCGAATGTTAGGCAACGAAGAAGATGCTCTTGATGTTGCCCAGGAGACCTTCCTGCGCGCACATAAAAGCATCGGCTCCTTTCGAGGCTCGTCCAGCGAGTATACTTGGCTTTTCAGAATCGCGCTGAATTGCGCTTACTCACATCTAAAAGGACAAAAAAGAAGACAACTTGCGCGGCTCGATTCAGGTTCTGATGACACAGAAGAATCTTTCTCTGACACTGTTGATAACGGTTCTCCTGATGCTCATTCAACGCTTGTTAAATCTGAAACAGAATCGGTGGTGCAGAGTGCGATTCTGAAACTCCCTGATGAACTCCGTTCCGCAATCGTTATGCGCGATATCGAGGAACTCTCATACGAAGAGATTGCAGAGATTGAAGGTTGTCCCGAAGGAACGGTCAAGTCGAGAGTCCATCGAGCAAGAGAGATGCTAAAAGGGATGTTGAGAACGGTTCTCGGTTTTGAAAAGAAAATTTGAAAAATGTTAAAGAAAAATCGGAGGAGGCGAACCAGAATACGAATTAAGTAGTCTAATGGATTGGAAAGAGTAAAGGGTAATAGGATGCGCTGCGAAGAGGTCAGGGAAAAGTTGCAGGATTTACTTGATGGTCTGCTGAACGACGAGCAGAAGAGAGCAGTTGAATCTCACCTACGAGAATGCTCAAATTGTGCAAGTGAGTTTGACGGTTTGAAGCGCCTTGTTGCTTCTCTGCGTTCGTTACCGAAGTACCGTGCCCCGGACATCTTGAAAGCGCGTCTTGAGAGTGCAATAAGAGGCGAAAAACTTTCTCTGTGGCGAAGTGTCGCTACTCTATCAAGCGCCGCTGCCGCTCTTCTACTCGTCCTCCTTTTGATATCGCTTCAGTGGCAACCTGTAAAGACCGAACCAACTTATGTGCCACCCGAGGCAGGAAGGGTACAGCCAGATTTTGTGACTATGAAAGACGAGAAAGTCGCTCGAAGGGAGAAGGTTGTCGGCAAAGGACAGGGAGAAAGCCTATCCCACGATAAGACAGAGATGAAAGCCCCTTCGCCAGAGGAAGAAAAGAAGCAGATGGAAGAAACCTTGGTTGAAGGTGCTCCAAAGAAGGAAAGAGAAAAACAGGACGAGATGGCGAGAAAGGAACCATTGGAAGAACTTTCAGAAAAGCCGAAAACCGCTACAGGAAGGGGTTTTTCACAGAAAGCAGAGCCTCCTGCGCCGGGCGCATCGCCTGTACTCGATGGTAACAGGGACAAAGGATTCCTTCCACCATCACAAACTCCTTCTTCTTTACCTGCGCAGGGGCAGAAAGAAGAAAAGGAAAGTAGAAAAAAATTAGAAGACAGAGACCGTCTATCGTTAGATGAAGAGGCAAGAAAAGAGCAGGGTCTTGGTATTGGTGGAGCCTCTCGCGTGGCTGCTAAAAAAGGAGCGGCGGATAAATATCTCAAAGAAATAGAAGAGGCGATGAAGTCGTCACAAACCGAGCGGAAAGAAGTCAGGTTAAAGCTAACCAAAGAAGAAGCGGAATACCTATTAAAACAGTTGTCAAGCATGGCGGAAGAGGACGAAAAAATCGCAAAGCGTTCCGAGGTGCGTCAAGACGATACCATCACAATTAGTTTCAGCACAGATGAGCGAGGATATCGCGTCTTGCTGGCGGTGCTTAAGCCAGAGAAGAATCTCCTCGAAGACAGCGGAGCAGACGAAAGAGCAGGTGGTGGCAAGGAAGCAGATAAAGATGCAATTGAAAAGATGGACAAAAAAGCGAAGGAAACGGTTTCTTCAGAAGTTGAAGGCAAAGAGTTGAAAAAAATAGAGGTGCACATCATCCTCGAAATAGTGAAAGGAACTCAGTTAGGCAAGTAATTTTTATTACCTTTTTGATTACCTTCTTATTCTCGCAAGTATCAGAAAGCCTGCAAGGATTCGCGTTACATCGGAAATGTTTTGACATATTATAATCTCTTAATTAAAATGGTTCTTTGATATCTTCGAGGCATAGTTATGTGGCCAATAATCGTAAAAGAAGCGAGACAACAATTCAGAATAGAGCGTTCCAGCAGTCTAATAGTCGCTGTGGTATATCTTATCCTCTGCGTCGTTCTATTCTTCATCAACTACGCCCTAATTGGAACATATTATGTTGACTTAAAGGGTGCTTTTTCCGCCTTCTGGTTACACATTCTCGCCTTACAGTATTTCGTCGTCCACATTGTCGGCTCGCTTAAACTCTCCTTAAGCATCGTCAGAGACCGCTCGGCAAAACGGTATGATTTCGAGGTAATGAGCGGGATAAGCGAATGGTCGAGTATTCTCGGAAGGCTTATCGGCTTACCACTTTTCTGCTATTTCCTCGTCGCACTCACAGTAGTCTTCACCCTCTTCTGCCGTTTCGCAGGAGGAATCAGTAGTCACACCATTCTGACGGATTATGTTATCCTCCTCTCCTCCACATTCCTGTTCTTCTCGTTCGCAATACTCGCAAGCGTCGTCTCACGAAATCCGTTCAGTGCTATGTCGAGTACTCTCTTTTTCATACTTTTAATCTACGCAATAGGGCTATCATCGAAATTCAGATTAGGAGAACTTGCGATATTCAGTCCGCTTCTTCCGTTCACATCCGTTTTTCAGGCAACTGCACCTGAAACCGTCAACTTCGCTGGCGCCGAGTTTCCGTCGTGGGCAGTATGTTCATCGTTGTACATTTTTTGCGCTTACTGGCTGCTCGTCTCTGCCGCAAGAACGCTTCGTATTCCTAAAACTTCCGCCCTTTCCAAACCTCACGCTTTCGTTCTCCTCTCTCTCGTCCAACTCATCATCGTCGCATTCTCGAGCACCGCTTCGAGAAACTCCAACTTCACTACTCCTTTTTTGTTCGTTTACCTTGCCTTTTCGTTCATCCTTATCCTGCTGTTTTCCTTTCTCCTAATCAAGCCCCCGTCCTCGTCAGAAAAGTCCCCTTATGGACGCATCGTGAGTGGAGTCCTCTACTCTAACGGTCCTTTTATCCCGTTCTTCTTCCTCATACTTATAACAACACTCCTCATTCTTGTTTTCGGGCTCTATAAGGGTCACATTGAAGGACTACCGAATCTTTCAAGAGGAGATTTCCTGTGTTCCATTGTGATGTTTCTTTTAATGGTTTTGTTTTACACTTTGTTAGTAAAATTTTCCATCACTGTTGCAGGAGAGAAAGGCAGACTCATAGCCGCTTTCGTGTTCCTAATCCTCGTCACCATACCTCCTGCTCTTGAAGTATTCAACAAAGAAAGCGGCTACGGTCTCATTCAAATTCTCAATCCTTTGATAGTATTCGCTTCACCGATTCGAGAGACGATTTCACTTAATCTCGCAGTTCCGAAGTCAACGATGATTGCAACAGCATTAGTGCTATACGGCGCACTCTCGCTTATCCTCGCCGCAATCCTCAAAATGTGGTGGGGAATACGCACTCCAAGTGAACAGTCTCGCTGAACTACAGAAACAATTACTATCCCATATGAGTTTCTCGTAAAAAGAAAAAGGTTGTAAATTGCTTGCAGAACGGTTTAATATTATCAGTGTCTCGTTTAGAGGATTGGAAGATGAATCTACTTTTCATCGTATCTCTATCCGCACTTGTTCTTCTTTTGGGTTACAAGTCTTACGGAGCGCTTCTTAAACATCTGTTCAAACTCGACCCGAATTTCCGAACTCCTGCTGTCGAATACTGCGACGATGTAGATTACATACCGACCGATCCAAAATTCTTATTTGGACAGCATTTCTCTGCGATTGCCGCAGCAGGACCGATTGTCGGACCAATCTTGGCAGGGTATATGTTCGGCTGGATACCTGCTCTTTTATGGATATTGCTCGGCTCAATCTTTGTCGGTGGTGTCCACGATTTCAGCGCGATAATAGCCTCTGTGCGCCATAAGGCTTGTAGTATCGCTGAATTAGTCAAACAATATATGACAAAACGCGCATATTTTCTGTTCCTCGCTTTCGTCTGGATAGCCATTGTTTACATCGTCGTCGCATTCACGGATATAGTGGCAAAGTCATTCGTCGGCATCCAGAAACTCGAAAGCGGTGCCGAAATCCGCGGTGGCGCAACAGCGACATCTTCAATGCTCTACCTTTCTCTTCCCATCATTATGGCACTCCTTATGCGTTTTTTAAAACTCCGTCTTTGGCTCGCAACGGCTATATTTCTACCCCTTGTCGGAGTCTCAATTTGGGTCGGACCATATATCCCTCTTGACATCGCAACTATATTCGGAATTTCAGACGACACAGCGGCGAAAGTTTGGATTGTCTTCCTGTTAGTCTATTGTGGTGTCGCATCCGTTATCCCGATGTGGCTTCTTCTTCAACCACGAGGCCATTTAGGTGGATTTTTCCTCATCTTCGCGCTCATCGGCGGGCTCCTCGGTGTCGTTTTGGGAGGCAAACCCATCTCATATCCCGCTTTTCTCGGCTTCTCAACCGCAAAAGGAGAACCGATGTTTCCACTCCTAATCATAACGGTCGCCTGCGGTGCTTGCTCAGGTTTCCACGCACTCGTCGCCTCAGGCACAACATCGAAACAACTTCGCAAAGAGACCGACGCCATACCAGTCGGTTATGGCGGTATGCTTATGGAAGGAATGGTCGCTGTTGTATCTCTTGCGTGCGTTATGATGTTTGCCCAGAACGCGAGCGTCTTCCAAGGCGAGATAAAGGCGAATCTAATCTACGGTATCGGAATGGGCAACTTCCTTGAAGTAATTGGCATCCCGGCGGCGTTCGGTATCTCATTCGGACTTTTGGCGTTTGCTACTTTCGTATACGATACGCTTGATGTCTCGACCCGTCTCGGACGGTATGTCTTTCAAGAACTGATAGGATGGAAGAACAATATAGGGAAAATAGTCGCTACTTTCATTACGGTCGCCACTCCCTTCGTGTTCGTTATGCAGACTACCACTGACGCGAAAGGGAATGTCATTCCAGCGTGGAAAGTTTTTTGGAGCCTTTTCGGCACAAGCAACCAACTCCTCGCTGCACTGACCTTCATCGGAATAACCGTCTGGCTATGGCGCAAATACAGAAAACGCTGGGTCTGGTTCGTAACAGGAATCCCCACCGCGTTTATGTATACTTTCAGTATGTGGTCGCTTCTTAAGTTCCTAATAGATGGCTCCATCAAGAATGTGGTCACTTGGGTAGCAGCCGTATTGGTCGGTCTCGCTATCCTTCTCTTGATTGAAGCGGTAACGGTAATCTTTCGAACAATGCATGCACCACCAATTAAGGAACAAGAATCAGGAACCAGTAAGTAAGCGCACCTCTACCCAGTGTATAAGCCTTCCTATCAGAAAAGAATTAGGAGGATAAGACTTCAAATATATAGGCGAGATTGCAGGGCTTGGTGGGAGTTGTTGCTGGGCGACTTGTTCAGTATTCTTCACAGAGGCGGTGAAACATCTCGGCGCTTGGACACTGAACTTCATCCGCCTTTTCTTCGCAGTATTTTTTCTTTCAGTGGCACTCTGGATTTTCAATGGTACACCCTTCGTCGCAAACGTGGGATACAATCCCTGGCTCTGGCTCGGCCTCTCAGCGATTGTCGGACTCTCCATCGGAGACCTTTGCTATTTTAAGGCACTCCATCTTTTAGGACCGCGCCTCGGACTGCTTATTATGTCGCTTGCACCGCCTATCGCCGCAATTGAAGGATTCCTTTTCCTCAACGAAAAAATGAGCATCATCGCTATCTGCGGGATGCTCCTCACGGTCTTCGGAATCGGATGGGTCGTCACAGAACGAAAAGAATCTGGTACTCCTTCCCGCTTCAAAGTCTCCACAAAAGGAGTGCTCTTCGGATTAGCAGGCACAACCTGTCAGGCAACAGGGCTCGTTCTCTCAAAACTCGGACTCAGATATGTTGACGCACTGCCAGGAACCTTTATAAGAATGACGACCGCAGTCCTTGTCTTCGCTTTAATAGTGCTCTTATCAGGTAGATGGAAGACGGTAATAAACAATCTTAAAAACATTAAGGGACTAAAATTCGCTTTTGGCGGTGCCTTCTTCGGACCGTTCATCGGTGTAACTCTCTCACTCGTCGCCGCAAAATATACGCAAGTCGGCGTCGCTATGACCTTGCTCTCAACAATGCCTGTTACAGTGCTGCCCTACTCTATCCTCATCTATAAAGAAAAACTCTCACCCCGAGCTGTTCTCGGAGCGGTTCTCGCAGTCGTCGGCGTGGCGCTTTTGTGCCCTGATATCGTTGAGAAACTGATACCTCATTAAAGCCAAATGAACAGCGGAGAGAAAATTATCGTTGCCAGCGATTGAAAAAACACTATGATTTTACGATGTATCAAATATGTTCTATCGGAAGTGTTCTGTAACGAAGAAGGGGGAGAGTAATGTGTCCCTTCCAACAGCCGACCGAACCAGAAGAACCGGCTGATAAGCGGAAAATCTTGTGTCCCTTCTGCCACTCACATAAAGTGCTACCTTTGCCAACAGAAGTCACAACAAAGGCTATTGTAGGCATCGTAGTTGGTTTGGCTATCTTCTCAATGATACTCTATATGTAACAGCGCCTATAGGTATAGCAATTATCAAATGGGTTCTAGTGTCCTGGAGAGAAGGTGAACCTGCTAACTCTACGATAATCTTTGCGATTATGGTGTTAGTCTTTGGACTCTTTTTGATTTTCGGACCTGCAATTCCTATTGCTCTTGTTATTTTGTCTCTTCTTGCAAGGTCTTAGGAAAAATTCAGATTTTTTTCTGCATAAATTGCAGACGAAGATTTAAGGTCAAAAGAGAACTCGTGAAGGAAGAAGAACAAGAAGAGGAAAAGGAGAAGGAGAACGAAATTTGAAACCAGGAGTAATCGAGTCTTTTTCTTAAAAAGAGAGGCTCAAATAGTTCACTTCGCCTAATCCCTTTCAACAGAATAGATGAAGAGAATCATCCTTGACAGCGTTTAACAAACCGCTAATATCCTATTAAAGAGATTCTGTGATGATGAGTAAAATATTCTGTTACCTTTTTATCATCTTTATCATCCCTTTAATTCTTTTTGGCTGTAAAACTCAAACTTCTGTTCCTTCTCCCTCTGCGGAACCTTCAATACAACACCTTCGCAAGAACAAACCTCCGCCTTAAAAAGCGGCTTGAAACTTCTGAAAACGCAGAAGTCGTCTCCGTCTCGAACGGATGTTAGACCTATAAGGCATTGGGTGCATTCTGATGAGTTACGCACTTTAAGCGGACACAACGAGTCAGTCCGTTCCATCAGTTTCAGTCCTGATGGCAAGATAGTTGTATCAAGCAGCGGTGACAAGACGGTCAAACTCTGAGGCATTCCCAAAAGATAATCTTTCTACTTCAATAGCGGAAGAGGTAACTTTTTTTACCTCTGCTGGATGAACTGAACTATCTCTTCAGTCGTTCTATCGCCTTTTTTGCCGATTGATGTTATAACGGTAATATGGGTCTTGTCCGCAATCTCAAGCAGACGAAACTCATTCTTCTTCGCTTTCAGTGCGTCTGCGAAACTCTTTGCCATTGACGATAGCCCTGGTATATCAGAGGAAGCATAGAGCAGAAGAAAAGGTGGCAGATTTTCTTTGACATTGTCAATCGGGGAGGCGTCCTTCCAGTTTTCCTTGTCGTTCCCGAATGCGCCGAGAAGGTTCGATTCTATCTTAAAAACTCCGCTTATCGGAATTACTCCTGCAAGTGCCTTGAAATCGAGTTCCTGCTCCTTTAGATATTTTTCGTTTGTTCCAAGAAGCGCTACCAAATGGCCCCCTGCGGAATGCCCACAGACGAACAGTCTCTCCTTGTTGCCTCCTTCCTTCTCAATGTTTTTATAAATCCAAGCGAACGCTCGAGCAACATCCTTGATATGCCCAGGATGAACAACTTGCGGAGTAAGCCGATAATTGATGACGACTGTTCCGATACCTCGTTGTGCAAAAGCCTTCCCTACATAATCGTATGGCAACAAGAACTGGTCCTTGTCTCCCATACACCAAGCGCCGCCGTGCACGAACATTACCACCTTGAAACTTTTAGCCCCTTTCGGAATGTAAATATCGAGTTTATGCTTAACCGCATCTGCGTCTTCTCCCTCATAATAGGCTATGTTTTTCTTCGTCTCCACTTCATATCGGATGCCAAAATCATAGTAATATCGCGTCAGCATTTTGTCTTTCCTAGAAAGAACATCATCCGCTTTTGGTTCGTTATTCAGATATTTGAGGAGGAACGCTGTGGTATATTCTTTAATAAGGCGCACCTGCTCTTTCGCTATTTCAGGAGTGTTCTCCTTGAACACGCGCTCGCAGAATGTCATATGGGTTCCGTGTTTCACTTCGAGACAAAACCTCGGTCCGTCGCACCATAGATAAGCGCCTATCGTCTTCACTGAAAGGTCGCTCAAACCCAATATTCCTCTTCCATAGGTCTCAGTCTCTCCATACATAAACATCGCAGGAATCTTTATCTTTGAGAACTCTTTCTCGTCCCAGAATAGTCCGCCTGAGAAATAGACAGCGGCTTTGAACCTTTCATCTTTTTCCCTCATACCAGTTACGCCGAGCGCGGTATAACTGCCAAGCGAATGACCTGCAATCGCGATTCTCTTCTCGTCAATCATTCCTGAAAACGGCGAATTTTCTTCCTTCGAAAGTTCAAGAATCTTATCACAAGCAAATCGTATCTCTTTCAGGCGATACTCGAATTTTTTGTGGTCAAAACTCTTTTCCGAGCGAGCAATCTTCAAGGCGTTTTCCCAGATTTTAGGCAGATTAGCGTCCGCGCCGCCTCTTATTCGCACCGCGCTCAAGTCATCGTTATGGTCAGGTGCTACAACTACAAAACCCGACCTTGCAAGATACTCCGTCAAAAATACCGCAGCAACACCGCTGCCACTATATCCGTGCGAGTAGAGAACAAGCGGATACGGCACTCCTTTTTTCGATACCGGCGCATCAAGCGCGACTTTACCTTTCGCATATCCGCCACCGTATTCGTAATCCTTTTCCTCCGCATCCGTCGGATACCAGACCGCAGTCGTCAGAGTCTTCTCCTGGCTGCTTTCGTCTTTGTATTTGAAATCGAGAATCCTGTAACCAACATTATAGGAAGTTACCGCAGGTGGCTCTTTCTTCTTTTCTTCCTGCGCAAAGGTCGAAATACAGGACGCAAAAATCGCAACCGCCAAAGATGCCCAAAGATTCCATCTTCTCATTTTTAAATCTCCTTCCGCTTTCATCCCATTCTCTAAAAAGGCTTATACAAACCTGCCCTCTTCGGACAGACTACTCTCTTGCATCACAGTTCGAGACGACTCGGCAGTCAATAAATACTATTACCGTGGAGGTAAAACTATGGCTGTTCCTTCAATGACAACCTTGCCTTCGGCATTCTTGCAGACCGTGTTGAGTTTTACTCTTCCTTTGGGTTGTTTCTCCTCAACGGTTACTTCCGCAGTGATTTCGTCGCCAGGGAAAACAGGCGCTTTGAAACGCAACTCCTGCGAAAGATAGACCGTGCCAACACCAGGAAGAATAGTTCCGAGCACCGCTGAAATAAGTCCAGAAACAAGCATTCCGTGCGCGATGCGCTTCCCCGCAAACGATTTCGCAGCAAACTCGTCATCAATATGGATAGGATTTTTGTCTCCACTTATTTCAGCGAAACTCCTAATGTCCTCATCTGTGATTCGCTTCGTGAATGTTGCCTTCTCTCCAACAACCAATTCATCGTATGTTTTCCCCTTTTTCATATCCTACCTCCTTTCTCGTCTGAAAAACGACGCCTTCAATGGTATTAACAGGAAACCGTTATGTCAAGCGATAACCTGTCAGCAACATCGCCATATTCTTCCGCTTCCTCGGAATTTTTCTCATACAAAAAACTGGAAAGAAAAATAAAGCAGGTTTTGTTGATAACGGCTCGCAAAAGCGGAGAATCTTATTTGTCGTGTAGTGTTGTAATGGGGGATTTTCGTATGGTAGACAAGAAGGATGAGTATCTTGCGAAGGCGAAGAAGCCTGCCGAATTGGCGATGAAACTCCATCCGTTTTTCAAAGGCAAATTCGAGATTGTGCCGAAGTGCATAGTCCGCGATTTTTCGGATTTCGCAATCTGGTATACGCCAGGTGTAGCACAACCTTGTAAGGACATCCAGCAGAATCCTGAAATGGTATGGGAGCACACGAACAGAGCGAATTATATTGCGGTCGTCTCGGATGGAACGCGCGTTTTGGGATTAGGGAATATAGGTCCTGAAGCGGCGATGCCTGTTATGGAAGGCAAGGCGCTTTTGTTCAAATACCTCGGTGGCGTCGATGCTGTTCCTATATGCCTCTCGGCGAAGAACCCTGATGACTTCATCAACTGCGTAAAATGGCTGGAACCGTCATTCGGAGGTATCAATCTCGAGGATATCGAGCAACCGAAATGTTTCAAGATTCTCACGACGCTTCGCAAAGAAATGAACATACCTGTCTGGCACGATGACCAGCAAGGCACAGCAGCGGTTACTGCCGCGGGTCTTATCAACGCACTTAAACTCGTAGGCAAAAGGATAGACAAAATAAAATTAGCTATGGTCGGCGCAGGTGCCGCAAATATCTGCATTTTGCAGGTACTTATCAAGGCAGGCGTCAATCCTGAACTCGTCGTTATGTGCGATACGAAAGGCACCCTTCATAAGGGGCGGACTGACCTTAAGAAAGACTATCCTGAAAAGTGGCATTTCTGTCAGACGACGAACAAAGAGAATATCATCGGCGGTATCCCTGACGCTATGAAAGGTGCTGATGTCTTGATTGCTCTTTCCAAACCAGGACCTGACACAATCAAAAAAGACTGGATTAAACTGATGAAAAAAGAGCCTGTGGTCTTCGTCTGCGCAAATCCGATTCCCGAAATCTGGCCCTGGGAAGCGAAAGAAGCAGGCGCACGAATCGTCGCAACAGGCAGAAGCGATTTCCCCAATCAGGTGAACAATTCGCTTGGTTTCCCAGGTATCTTCCGCGGTGCGCTTGATGTGAGAGCAAAAACAATCACCGATGAGATGTGCATTGCAGCCGCCTACGAATTGGCAAAATGCGCAGAAGACAAGGGAATCAACGAAGACTATCTTATTCCAACAATGGATGAGTGGGAAGTCTTTCCGCGCGAGGCGGTGGCAGTCGGAATGAAAGCGATTGAACAAGGTGTTGCAAGACTGAAGATGAGCCGTGAAGAGTTATTCAAAAAGGCAGAAGAAACTATTCGTCACGCAAGAGAAGAGACTAAACAACTAATGGAAGCAGGAATAATCCCGACTCCTCCCGCGGAGTGGCACTTGTAACCAGACAACGCCTGCACGATTTTGAAGCCGTTATATCGCTTTAAGTTATAACAGGGCTTTTTACCTTCTGCTTGATTACAGATTAAGGAGCAATGGCAGATTTACCATTGTTCCGCAGTTATGTTCTCGGAGAGCGCCTATCATACCGCCGAAGCAAGAAGCAGATTTCTGACTAATGCATCAAAAATAGCAGAGACTCATCCGCGCTACATATCTTTTTTACTTCTTTGGCTCGTCTGAAGGAGTTTGAGGTTTCTCCTCTTTGGTTTCTTCTTTTTTGCTCTCTTCTTTCTTGGTCTCGCTCTCCTCGGAGGGCTCAGGCACCTTGCCGCCGGGGAAGACTTCAGGATTCGGCGTTATGCTCGTCTCTTCCTCTTCAATCGGGTCAACGGGCTCACCATTCTTTAACTTTTTCACTCGCTCAGCCACTTTCGGGTCAGAAGTCTTTTTCAGGTATTTCTCATAGTATATAATTGCTTTGTCAACCTCTATAAGGAACACCTCATAAATTTCTGCAATTCGTTTAAGAGCGAACGGTGCATAGAGCGAGTTACGGTTCTCAAACCACTTGTATTCTTCTATTGCGTCCTTGTATTGAGTAGATTTCTCATAGACTCGTGCGAGAATCAACCTAACTTCCTCGAACTTCGAATCCATTGAGAGCACCTTTTTGAGACTGCTCGCCGCATCTTCCCAAGATTTCACTTCTGCGTAAGCCATTCCGAGCCAATAGTAAGCGCTCAATGGCTTTGGCGAAAGCTTCACCGCTTTTTTGAGTTCTTCTACTGCGCCCTTAAAATCTTTTTTGTTATATAGTGCGATTCCGAGTCCGAGTCTCGCCTCGTAAAGGTTGCCGTTCATCGCCAGTGCTTTGCGATATGCACCAGCTGCCTCATCCCACTTCTTCAACTGGATATAGCAGTCTCCAAGTCCAATGTGTGGTTCAGGAACTTTTGGGTTCAGTTTCGCTGCCTTATTGAAGCGCTCAACTGCGTCCTCGTAATATTCAAGCAGAAACAGCGCTTTGCCAAACATAAGATATGCGTCATAATAGTCTTTCTTTATATCACACGCTATTTCGAATTTTTCAGCCGCTTCCTCGTATTTCTTCTGTTGCATCAATGCAATCCCTTCCGCATAATACTGCTCAGCATCCTTCTTGTTCTGCTCCTTCTCCATTCTCTTTTTCCATCCTTCGCCTACCCACCTCCGTCTTGGTTCTGCGAAAACATCAGTGCACACAAAAGCGCAAAGAATCAAAACCGATACTACAACCAGAACTTTTCTCATCTCTTTGCCTCCTCGACAAAAAACTCCCTTTTAATTATTAAAAGATAATCGGTATGGCAAAGTTTCGCAAAATCTTTTCTCAAAATTTCTGGTTGCACTCTATCCTCATAATAAGTAGAATAAAAAGGACTAAAGCCGAATAGGAGAGACTAATATGAAACGGCTTTTTGTGTTATCCGTTTTCGTTACAGTAGCGATTCTGATTTGTGGATGCTCAATTTTCAGGAAAACAACACCCGAAGAGCGCGCATGGAACAGAATCGAGTATCTTCATAACCAGGAATATAAGCAGAAAAGAGCAGATTTGGATGCTCGACACAATTATGAGAAGCGCCAGTTGGAAGAGAGTCTCTGGCAAGATTACCAGTCTCGGCGCGCTGTGACCCTGACAGATATAGATAAAAGATACGCTACCCAAGAGGAACAAATACGGCAAACATATTCGAACGACCCTGATACTATGAACGCCCAATTGAAGATATTACGCAAACAGAAGAGTGATGAGACAAGCAGACGCGAAAGCGAAATGTACAAGGACTATTTGGACAGTAGGAAAGTAAAGACTTCCGCGCTGGCGTTAAAACACAAAGAAGAAGTGGCTTCTCTTATGCGTGAATCTGAGACGGAACTCGAGAAGAAGCGTAGGAAATTCGAAGAACAACTCCTGATGGGCAAACTACCTGGCGAAGAAGTTATTGTCGCATCTACGACAGAAGGTTCTCCGATGGGTAGAGAAAAAGACACTTCTCTTGAACTCGCGGAGAAGCCGTTTTATGTCCATAAGTTCGTTGACATCGAAGCCGTGGTGCCGATTGACACAAGAGATGCGCTTGCCAAGAGACTGCCCCATCAGGCTGTAGTCACCTTCTACTTGCAAGCAGCGAGGCAGGAAGCGGAGAAGAAGGAGAAATCGTTTGTGGTCTGTCTTTACTTGAACGGCGCTCAAATTAAAGACTGGACTGAATTGGTAGCAAAACTTCGGAGTTTCAGAGACTCTGTCTATCGTTCGAGCAAATCCGAGTTCCCACAAGTCATACTCGACCAGATAGGTGATGTGACAAGAGAGACAGTAGACAAGATAATTGACTGTTGCTTTGAGGCAGGGATAAGAGAGATACGAAGCGCTAACAAGGAGCCGAAAATCGAGCAGCCGTAGAGCGAGAGACAAAAAAGTCGGCGTTTCTTTTGAGAAGCGGTAATGCGAATAATCGGTCTGGTTTTGGTAGTTCTCTTGATGGGCTGTGTGCAGAAATATTACGGTGCACCAGCATCCCAATTAAGCGCAGAAAAACAGTTGGTCTTCGTCGAAGCGGTAGAGTGCGCAATCCAAAAGTTAAACATAGAGAGCGTCAAGGCAGGCAAAGTATTTCTGTATTTCAATCCGAGCAAGACGACTGATGAATATCTGATTGCTCAGGCAACGCAATCAGGACTGACTGTTCAGGATACCGTTCCTGCGGGTTTTTTGTTGCCTGTTTCAGGTGGTGGGTTCGTGACAGTCCGCTCGCAACTCCCTCAGGAAGAGAACTACATCGCAGAGCGAATGAGAGAAAGACTCGTAAGGGCTGGAATCAAAATCGTGCAGACCGAAGAAGAGGCAGATTTCATTATCTATACGCTTCTTTTCTCTTCTGGCACGGAGACGACTATGCGCGAACTCACATATCAGAATATTCCATTCTTTTACAGTGAAGAGGTAGAACATCTTCTCCATCTTCTCATTCTCGCTTACCAGAAAAGCGAGAAACGGTTTGTTCGGCTTATAGACGGCAAAGCGGTGGCAAAAGATATGGAGATATTTCTCCTGAAAACTTATGGACCGAAACTGAAAACCGTAAGGGAGGATAAAGAATGAGGATTACTGCGGTCGTGTGTCTTTTGGTTCTTTTCTGCGGATGTGCAACGAAGGTTTACATAGGACCTGGAACAGGCATATCAGCGGAAAGTCAGATTGTTTTAAGCCGTGCGTTGTCCGATGCGGTGAACAGCCTCGATTTTTCGAAATTCGCAGGCAAGAGGCTGAGGGTGCAACTTTTTGGTATGGGCGGCGTTCTTGGTGCACAACCGACCCAGGCACTCGCATATTCGCTTCTTACCGAAAAAATCCTTTCAGCAGGAGGCTCCATAAGCGATGAGCAAAACGCAGACTTATTCTGCGCCGTTTCAGTTAAGGTCGCAGGCGTTGATGTGACCTCTCGCGATTTTCCCCCTGTCTTCCCATTCCTTTATCACCATACGGCATTTCGTGGATGCGTCTCTCTGAGAAGTGTAGTCTATGATGTGAAAGAGGGGAAGATTGCCGATACGCAAGATAAAACCGTCGAGTATTACTACCGAGAAAGATACTGGTTCTCATTGATAGGACCATATCGCTGGATGGAGAAGATACCTACGGAAGATTTCGTTTCTGAGCCAGAGCGGTAATACGACGCCAAGGAAGCTTGATTAAGGCTTACTCGCTTCCAAGAAAACCTAATACGACAGATGGCGCTCGAAAGGAGAGAAAAGGCGAATATGTTCCTCCTGCGCAAACCTGTCGGTCATCCCTGCAATGTAGTCGCATATCGCTCGCTTTAAGCCAACCTCCTCAGCCCAGCGGCGAGATTCAGGTGCCATCTGACGGGGCTCCTCAAGATACGCGTTAAAAATCTCCTCAATGAATCTTTGAGCCTTATGAGCCATTCGGACGACCCTGTGATGTCCATAAAGAGCGCTCGCAAGAAAAGATTCGAGTTCCTTCTTCATCTCGGCGATTTCGGAAGAGAAACGAGGAAGCCGTTCAGGACAAGAACGAACATCTTTAAGCGTCTTGATTCGCTTGTCATTAAGCACCTTATAGGTTTCGCTAATCAGGTCAGTAATGAGTAGGTTTATCAAGTGGCGAACCGATTGGTAACGCAAAATCCTCTCATCGAGCCTGCCATATGCACGAGATATAAGATTCTGCACGACACGCCAGATGGCTATCTCCGAAAGAGAATCGAATGTTATAAGATTCGCTTTCAGTCCATCATCAATATCGTGGTTGTCGTAGGCGATTGAGTCAGCGACTTCAACAATCTGGGCTTCAAGCGTAGGTGACTGGTCAGGCTCGTAGTCTGCGATTTCAGGACGGCACGAAGAGTTGTCGTGCGGAGTTCCATGCTTTATGATTCCTTCGCGCACCTCGTAAGTCAGATTCAAGCCACGGAAATTCGGATATCTGATTTCGAGCAACTCGACGACGCGCAAACCTTGCCTATTGTGCTCAAAACCTCCTTCATCTTGCATAAGACTGTTGAGAGCGGTTTCGCCTGAATGTCCAAACGGAGTATGACCTATATCGTGAGCAAGAGCAATCGCTTCTGCGAGGTCTTCGTTCGCACCGAGGGCGCGCGCAACCGTTCGCGAAATCTGGGCGACTTCAAGTGTGTGGGTAAGACGCGTCCTGAAATAATCCCCCTCATGATTCACGAAAACCTGCGTCTTATACTCGAGCCGACGGAATGCAGTAGAATGGACTATCCTGTCACGGTCACGCTGATAGGCAGTCCTAAAAAAGTCCTCTTCTTCTTTATATACTCTTCCTTTTGAGGTAGAAGTTCTTGCAGCGTATGACGCAAGGCTTTCTTCCTGAATCCGCGCCATTCGAGGTTTTCTCTTTCCCATAAGTCTTCTTACTTAATAAAAAGCGCAGGATTAACCGCCGTGTCGCCATCGTAGATTCTGAATCTTAATCTTTCCTTACCGCTGTATGGCGATTTACCGCTCTTGCCTATAACTTCACCCTTTCTCACTCGCGAGCCGCAGGCAACATATATTTCGGAGAGGAATCCATACAGCGTACAATAATTACCGTGTCGGATGAGAACAAGACCACCATAACCAGGGAAGCATTCAGAGACATAACTGACGACACCTGTTCTCGACGCCTTAACAGGAGTGCCAAAGGGGACTGCTATCTCGATTCCTCGACTAGGCGCATTGTCAACTATGGTCTCAAAATTCGCGACGAGTCTGCCTATAACAGGATAGGAAAACGGCTCCCCTTCAACAGATTCAGGAACATCAATCTTTGGAACGAAAATAACGGTTCCCTCTTTGAGAGCCGTTTCTGATAAACCGTTAACCGATTTCAGACTTTCAAGACTCATTCCAAAGCGGTTCGCAAGAGTAATAAGAGAATCACCTGCCTTAACAGTATATCTTACAAATCCCACAGGAGGCTCTTTGGTGCTTACAGTATCTTTTGCTGAAGGTGGTGACAGCTTTGTAGGTGGTAGTTGAACCTTTTCAGTCTTCTCTGACGGAGTAAGTCGGATGGTCTCTGAAGGCGGAGGAGGCGTGGTTACACAACTGATAAGTAAACTCACACAGAAAACGATAAAATGTTTGAACAAAAAAGAGCGGGTAAGGGGAATCGAACCCCCGACGCACGGCTTGGGAAGCCGTCGCTCTACCTCTGAGCTATACCCGCAACTCTTCATAGACTATTTCTAACACAAAATGCCCGACTTGTCAAGTAATCCCGCGTCGTTCAATGAAAGTTGGCAAAAGCAATTATTTATTTTTCTTTGAGTAACTGTTTCTCTTGTTTCTTCTGTTCAAGTTCGACGATGTATCTCGCAGCCCGTGAGAAACGCGGGTCAATTTCAAGCGCTTTAGCGCAATTCTCATACGCCTTGTCAATATCGCCGAGAGCGTCGTAGCAAAGTGCAAGATTCAAGTAGACCGAAGCGTCGTTTATTTTTCTATTGATAAGCCGATTGAACCGCTCAATCGCCGCCTCGTATTTCTTCTGCCACATAAGATACGCACCATCCAGCATCACCAACTGTGGGTCGTCAGGAATCCCTTTCTCCGCCTGCTTAAAATAGTATTCGAACTCTTTCTTGTAGCGGTTTATCTCCCAACCGAGATATTCGCGCATAGATTTCGACTCCGCTTTTTCCAACTCCTGTTCTTTAGCCAACAGTTTTTCGAGTGCAATCTGAGCGCGATGGCGGTGTTCTTCAGGTTTTAAGGAAGCATCGTAAAAGCCCTCGTCACTGTCCGCTTCTTCGGATGAGGCGCAACCTGCAAAAACAAGAAGTCCTATGACGACAAATCCTATTACACGCATAATTTTTTGAGTACTCCAACAAGCATCCATATAACATCAGGCGGGAGCTGCTCCGCACGAAGATTCTCACCGCTGACAGCCTTCATTATATCCGAAAGTTGTGAGTCTTCAAGATTGAACTTTTTAAGAAGCACCTGACGCAATGTCTTACGACGCATCGAAAAAATCTTCTCTATTATCTTCAGTTCACGCTCATACTCGGAGACATCAGCTGTAACCTCATTCCTTTTAAGCCCTATAATCGTCGAGTCGACTTCAGGCTTTGGATAAAAATTCTCTCGAGAAACATCAAGAACTTTCACTACCTTGAAATAGCGCTGAAGAATAAGCGACAGAAGACCGTAATTTTTACTCCCGTATGATGCGGTTATCCGTTCGTAGACTTCTCTCTGGGTCATAATCGTGGCTCTGACGAAGGGAGGTGGAAGGATCGGAAGGGACATAAGAACCGCACCGCTGATGCAGTATGGCATATTCGAACAAAAAACCGCCGTTCTGATTCCGCGTTCCATCATCCCGTTTAGGAAGGTTTGAATAAGAGACGGTTTGATTCTTCCGCGTTCTATTCCATCAGCACAGACGATAGTCACATTCTTTAAAGCAGCGAGCCTTTTTTGTGTATTCTGCGCGAACTTTTCGTCAATCTCGACCGAGAACACCCATTCAGCATTTCGAGCAAGCGCCTCGGTGAGGTTTCCCAAACCTCCGCCGAGTTCAAATACGGCGCAGTTCTTCTGCCAGAAAACCGCCTCCTCCGCAATCCTTTCGACGACACCTCTCGACGAGATGAAAACCTGCCCTAAATTCTTGTTCGGTTTCCTACCGAGCGCTGCCAATATCTGTTTCAATTCCGCTTTCGAAAGCACAGAACTGCCGTCCTAATACTGCCAAGCCTTGAATGAATCTTGATTTATCCGATAGTGTCGCCTGATGCACGCAGCGCTTCGATAACATCTCTTCTGTTCGGAGCATTGAATATGGCGTTCCCTGCAACCAGCACATTTACCCCTGATTTCACAGCCAACTTTGCGGTTTCAGGATTGATTCCGCCGTCCATCTCAATCCAAAAGCCAGAGTTGGTCCTACGGCGAATCGCCTCCACTTTCGGTAGAACTTCAGGTATGAACTTCTGACCGCCAAACCCAGGATTCACGCTCATAACGAGCACCATATCAACCTGCTTTAAGTAAGGCAGAACGCTCTCAACAGGCGTCGGTGGGTTAAGCACTATACCGACTTTCTTCTTCAAACGGCGGATTTCTTCAATTACTCTGTTAGGGTCGTCTTTCGATTCAACTTGAAAACTAATAAGGTCGGCACCGCTTTTTGCAAACATCTCCGCATATTTAATAGGATGTTCAATCATCAGATGAACATCTAAGAAGAGTTTTGTAACCTTACGGATGCACGAAACAACAGGCGGACCGAATGTTATGTTCGGGACGAAATGCCCATCCATAACATCAATATGTAGCCACTCTACTCCCGCTTTCTCAACACTCTTTATCTCTGTCGCAAGGTTGGCAAAATCCGCACTCAATATACTCGGTGCTATTATCACAGACATAGACAGTCTCCACCAGTGAGACAAAACCATATTCTACAAACAGAGAAACATACATCAAGAACAGGTTGAAAATAATTCGCTTATAAGTTCAAGCGCTCTTCCTCTTGATATATAATAGAAGAGATATTAGGGATGGTAACCTATGAAAAAGATAATCTCCGCTTCAAGGCGGACTGATATTCCTGCTTTTCATCTCGACTGGCTACTCTCCGCTCTTATGAAAGGTTCTGTTGAGGTGGTTAACCCCATCAGCAAGATGCCCTATACCGTGTCACTTAAAAAAACGGATGTGCATACGCTCGTTTTGTGGAGCAAGGATTTCGGACGGTTTCTCAAGAATGCGGACTTGTTTTCGGGCTATCATCTCTATTTTCTGTTCACACTCAATAGCCCGTCTGTTCTTGAGCCGCGAATTCCGCCGCTTTCAGAGCGGTTGCCTCAATTATCAGAACTCGTAAACCGGTTCGGTAGCGAACGCGTTGCTTGGAGGTTCGACCCCATCGTCTTCTGGGAAGATAAAAACGGGAATCTGTATAACAACTTGAGCCATTTTGAAGAGATTGCGGAGTTCACAGCGAAATGCGGACTGAAACGGTGTATCACCTCATTCGTATCACCGTATAGAAAAGTAATAATAAGAATGGAGAACGCAGGCTTCCGACTTCTCAAACTGACGGAAGAACAGAAACGCTCTATCGCAGGCGATATAGCACAGAAACTCAAAAAATTCGATATGGAACTCTTATCCTGCTGCGCGCCTGAAATCGTCGGCGTTGAGGGAATAAAAAAATCCCATTGCATTGACGGGGAACTTTTAAGCAGACTCGCAGGAGAACCTTGTGAAACGAAGAAAGACAAAGGGCAGCGCCAAGAATGCGGATGCAGCATCTCCTCTGACATCGGTACCTATAACACCTGTCATTCGGAATGCCTCTATTGTTATGCAAACTCGTAAAGAAACTCATTTCAGACTCTTCACTCCATATAATATCGGAACAGAATCTCGGAGATGAAAAATGTTCAAAAAACTTCTTGACGAGCAGAAGATTAAAAGAGCCATCTTCTATTTCGTGCTTATCTATTTCGTAATGTCCCAGTGGCATCGCTTTTTTTGGAAAGAAGGCGGAAAATGGCTATTGGGAGACAGTCTCAATCTACTTTGGATTCCCGCCGCTCTATATCTTTTACTTTGGCTTAAAACAAAACGGTTCCCCCTCCACATCCCGAACACCTCTCTTGATTTCCTGTTCATTCTGTTCCTCGTTTATGCGGCATTACAACTCATCTGGGCAACCGATAAGGAAACCCATCTTCAGATGATTGTCGTTCTCGTTCAACTTTACTTCGCTTATTGGTTCATCACAAGCGCCTTAGAATCTGACAAAAACATCGAGGAACTCCTTACCGTCATCATCATAACACAAACTATCCTCTCCTTTCTTGCGGTCTTAATCTCATACGCTAATGCGGATAATGAAATCATCCGCAGTCTGCTCGCGGCTTTCGGTGGGAATGTATCCTTTTTTGGCGCCTCACTTTTTCTTTCTCTCTCGTTCTCTTTACCGCTTCTGTCTTCGGATAACAAAACGGTTCAACTCGCATCATCAGCCGCAGTAGTTCTAATCCCCCCTGCTATCGTCGGCTCCACTTCCCGCACCCCTACTATCGCCGCTATCTTCTGCTTTGTGATTGCCTTCCCATTTCTGCTTAAAACCACCAAACATAGGACCATTCTTGTCGCTGTTTATAGCGCCGCAATCATACTCTCCATCTTCCTTTATACCGCAGCATACGAGAGAAGCCCGTTCCTTCTCCCCGCTCAAAAACCAGATAGACCACTTTCAACCGTTGACACATCACTTTCAGGACGCCTCCCTATCTGGCTTGACGCAAAGCAGGAGTTCCTCAAAAACCCCATTCTCGGACAAGGCTACTTCAAAAAGGATTTCTACTTGGGAGGAATCGAAGGAGATGTCGGAGGCGCCCATCCCCATAACCAGCCGCTTCTTTTTCTCTGCTATTACGGCTTGCTCGGCTTGATGATTGCTCTCGCAGTCGTAACTCTTTCTCTAATAACCGCATCCAAACTCAAAAAAAGTCCTTCTTTCCTTTACAGCGCAGTCGCAACCGCAACCGCTATGTTCATTGCTATGAACTCCATCTATTCTTTCCCCGAATGCTTTTTTCCACTTTATTATAGAAGCGGATTGCTTTATGTCTATTTTTTTGGGATTCTCGTGTGTACATACAGGAGATTTTTAAGTGAAAACGAACAGCAGTTAATTACAGAAACCGATTGAACGAAGCCATATTCCGTCCACTACTGACTATTAGTAAACATAAAAACTTTAATCTCTAAAAACAGAAGGAGCATCCGGAAAGGATGCTCCTTCACTTTCGTTTCTACGCAAAGACTAACCAGCAGGGTTCCAGCTTGACGCACCTGTGAAACCACTTGTTCCGGGGTCATCCGCCGCACCTTCCGATAAACCTGACGGCGTAGAGGCTCTGACAACACCTGTTGCATCAACATAAAAGCGCTTCTCACCTTCAATCTTCCATGCCATACTTCCAGCGTGGCAGGAGAAGTTCGTATAGTTAGGAGATGTACCAGTCAACACGAGACGAAAGATATAGCCTGTCTTCGTGCCGCAAGTAGCCGTAGGGTTACTTCCATACTGGGTGAGACCCATATCGAAATTAGTGTTGGTTTTTAATGTTGCGAAATCTGCATAGTACCTGTTCCTGGTCTGATAGGTAAGTTCCTGCGTTGCCAATGTTTTCAGTGAGCCCTGCACTGCCGACTCGTTTGCAGCCCCTTTGCTCTGAAGTAGACTCGGGATGGCAATCGCGGCGATAATCGCGATAATCGCCACCACAATCATCAATTCAATCAATGTAAAACCGTGTTTCATAAGAAACTCCTCCAAAAAAGACCCCTAAAAGCCGACGGTTAAATTTTAGCAACCAATGTGCCAGCTTCTTCTGGAAATGCGCGGATTATTCCAAAATAGTTTTTAACGCATTGACATAAGGGATGTTATGTTCTAACGAAAGCAATAAGTAGGGGATTTCGGAACCCCTTAACAGGATGTTTATTGACAAAATTTGTCATTTTGGATGACAATTTTTGTTATAATCAGCCGCAAGACCGCTGTCGGATGAACATCGTTTTTTATGACTGATTTTTGATTATAGGCGTTTATTGTTGAAAATCCCGAAAAGAGGCGGTATATTTATCTTGAAAAAGTGTTTTGCGGAGGGTGACAGATGATTTACTTCACCTGCGACATCTGTGGTAGACGGATTGCGGCGGATCAGAAAAGATACCGTGTGACGATTGAGGTTGAACTGCGTGATGCATACGAAGACGATGAGGACGAAGAAGAGTTCTTTGAAGACGATGTTGAGGAAGTTCCAGAAGAGGAAGATAAGAGTTATCAACAGTTCAGGTTTGATTTGTGTGAAGAGTGCGCAGCGTCTTACATAGCGAACCCTTTGCCTTTCGGAGTCCAAAGATTCAGAATCAATGATAATTAAGCAACTCTTTTGACATAAGCACTTTTTGTTAGATAATTAGACTGTTAAACCCATAGGAAGTTTTGTTCTATGCATTATCTCGGTATCGATATAGGTTCGGTTGCGCTTAAAAGCGCATTGCTCGATTCGGACTGTACCGTTATTGAGACCCGTTACATCCGCACTCACGGACAACCGCTTGATGTTGCCCTTTCGGTCTTAAAAGATATTCTTTCTCGCTACAATGACATCGGTGCCATTGCGGTTACAGGTTACGGCTCTCAGGTTCTCGCGAAAATTCTCGATGTGCCGTTCATCAATGAGATAGTCGCAGTATCTACCGCCGCATCTTATTTCGAGCCTGATGTGCGGGCAATCATCGAGATAGGCGGTGAAGATTCAAAACTGATAAAGATTGAGACGAATAAAGAAAGCGGACGCGTTCGGATAAAAGATTTTCGGATGAACACCCTCTGCGCAGCAGGGACGGGCTCTTTTCTCGACCAACAGGCAAACCGCCTCGGTGTCTCAATCGAGGAGTTTGGCGAACTCGCACTTAAATGTGAGCATCCGCCACGCATCGCAGGTAGATGTTCAGTCTTCGCCAAGACCGATATGATACACCTCCAGCAGGAAGCGACTCCTGTTGAAGGAATCATCGCAGGTTTGTGTTATGCACTTGTGCGCAACTATACATCGAACATCGCAAGACGGAGTGACTTCGAACAGCCTGTGCTTTTCTGCGGTGGAGTAGCGGCAAACAGAGGAATTCGCCGCGCTCTCGAAGACATCCTCGGCATACCTCTTATTATCCCTGAATATTTCGCTCATCTCGGCGCAATAGGAGCAATCCTTCCTTACGCACAGGAGGAAAAACAGGTCTCTTTCAAAGATGTAAGCGAGATTAAACACTACATTCTCAACCGCAAGTTGGATGTCAAGTATCTCGAGCCGTTACCTCCGCAGGATTATAAGGTTGACATATCCTCCGTTCCGCTGAAAACGAAGGATAACGAGAAGGTTGATGTCTGGGTAGGTGTAGACATCGGTTCGATCAGTACGAATGTCGTAGTGATAGACAGAGAAAAGAGAGTGTTGTCTCGTGGCTATCTGATGACGGCGGGGCGTCCGATTGAGGCGGTAAAGCAGGGGTTGTTGAACGCAGGGAAAGAGTTGGGAGATAGAGTGCGGGTTCTTGGAGTTGGAACAACCGGTTCAGGTCGTTACTTAATCGCGGACTTCATCGGCGCAGATGTGGTCAAAAACGAGATAACCGCACACGCAACCGGTGCAGTAGAGATGGACCCGAATGTTGATACAATCTTCGAAATCGGCGGACAGGACTCAAAATACATAGCGTTAGATGGGGGGACAGTTGTCAACTTTATGATGAATAAGGTCTGCGCCGCAGGAACAGGTTCTTTCCTTGAAGAGCAGGCTGAAAAATTGGGGGTCAAGATAGAAGACGAGTTTGGTCGCATCGCGCTTGAATCGGAAAAACCTGCCGATTTGGGCGAACGCTGTACCGTGTTTATGGAAACTCAACTTAACCATTTGATGCAACAAGGTGTTCCCAAACATTCGCTTATCAGCGGCTTGTGTTACTCCATCGTCTTGAACTACCTGAACAAAGTGGTGGAACACAGAAGAATCGGCAACAAGATTTTCTTCCAAGGTGGCGTTGCGTATAACCGCGGAGTTAAAGCAGGATTTGAGAAAGTGACAGGCAAACCCATTATCGTGCCGCCACAACACGATGTCCTCGGTGCTTACGGTGTCGCCATTATAGCGCAACGAGAACTTCCGAACGGTCCTTCTAAATTCAAAGGGTTTGACCTTTCCCATCTGAAATACGGAGTGAGCACATTCGAGTGTAAAGGCTGTCCGAACCGCTGCGAGATAAACAGAGTCCAGATTGAGGGCGAAGAGCCTCTGTTTTATGGTTCGAGATGCGGTAAATACGATGTTAAGCGCATCAAGAAAGGAGAAAATTTACCTCGTCTTTTCAAGGAACGCGAAGACTTTCTTCTTCATAAAGCATATCCGAAGGAGAGACCTGAGCGTCCGAATGGAAAACGGATCGGCATTCCGAGAGCATCTCTTTTTAACGAGTTCTACCCGTTTTACAAGGCGTTCTTTACAGAATGCGGTTTTGAGGTCGTTCCTTCTGATGCGACCACGCGAGATACCGTAAACCGTGGACTTGAAGCAGTGCTTGCCGAGTTCTGCTTTCCAATCAAAGTAGCACACGGACACTTCTTGAACATCCTCGAAAAGAAGCCTGATTATATCTTCATTC